>OGLG01000205.1_pt1 | contig 57186 bp, 61 predicted proteins | sample 1572621 | NCBI WGS metagenome assembly OGLG01 (sample SAMEA2581912, study PRJEB24529) | metagenome | biome: Human gut stool | place: China | collected 2011 | reverse complement strand
CCCGCAGGATTTCCTGCGGGCCGCCGTCAACACAAATGAAAAGAGGAATCATGAAACGGGCATAGGTTTTAGATGTGCGCGGATCGCACGGAGGCGTTCAGCGGACGCTGAACAGCAGCTCACCGTAGGTCGGGTACGGCCAGCAGGCGCGGGAGGTAAGCGTCTCCATCTCGTCCACAGCCAGGCGCAGCTCAGCCATGTCCTTGAAGACCTCTGCCTGATAGAAATCGGCAGCCTCCTGTGCGCTGGGCAGCTCGCCTGCCTGCAGGAGCGCGTCGGAGAGCTTCGCGGCGTCCTCGCTGGCCGTCTCGGTCAGTGCCGACAGACGTGCGGCCGTCTTATATTCATAGCCGCCTGCCGCGTCGCCGAGCAGGCTCTTTTTCTCCGCTGCCGTCCGGACGAGCTTTGCCGTATAGTCCGAAACGGCGGGCAGGATGTCGGTCTGCACCATGTCGAGCATGGTCAGCGCCTCAATGCGCAGCACCTTGCTGTAGTTTTCCAGCAGAATTTCATATCTCGCGTGCAGCTCCGTCTCGCTGTAGATCTTATGGTCTGCAAACAGGCGCACATTCTTTTCCTTCATCAGATACGGCGCGCAGGCGGGCGTGGTCTTGAGATTCAGCAGGCCGCGCTTCTCGGCCTCCTCCAGCCAGCTTGCATCGTAGCCGTTGCCGTTGAAGATGATGCGCTTGTGCGCGCGGATGGTGTCGCGGATGAGATCGTGCAGGGCAGTTTCGAAGTCCTCCGCGCCCTCAAGCTTGTCGGCGTACTGCCGCAGAGACTCTGCAACAGCGGTGTTCAGAACGACGTTCGCGTCGGAAATGGACGCGGCGGAGCCGAGCATACGGAACTCAAACTTGTTGCCGGTAAAAGCAAATGGCGAGGTGCGGTTGCGGTCGGTCGTGTCCTTCGGGAATTTCGGCAGGACGTGGACGCCGATCTTCAGAAGCTCCTTCTCCTTCGCGTCATAGGCCGTGTCGGATTCGATCGCGTCCAGAATCTCCGTCAGCTCCGTGCCGAGGAACATGGACACGACGGCGGGCGGCGCTTCGTTCGCGCCCAGTCGGTGGTCGTTGCCCGCAGAGGCCACGGAAATGCGCAGCAGGTCCTGATAATCGTCAACGGCCTGAATAACGGCGCACAGGAACAGCAGGAACTGCGCGTTCTCACTCGGCGTTTCGCCGGGTTCGAGCAGGTTGACGCCTGTGTCGGTCGAGATCGACCAGTTGTTGTGCTTGCCGGAGCCGTTGACGCCCGCAAAGGGCTTTTCGTGCAGCAGACAGACCATGCCGTGCTTGCGGGCGATCTTCTGCAGCAGCTCCATGGTCAGCTGGTTGTGGTCGGCGGAAATATTGGTAGTCGTGAAAACCGGCGCAAGCTCATGCTGCGCGGGGGCGACCTCATTGTGCTCGGTCTTGGCCAGAACGCCGAGCTCCCAGAGTTCCTTGTCCAGATCCTGCATGAATGCGGCCACGCGCGGCTTGATGGTGCCGAAATAATGGTCGTCCAGCTCCTGCCCCTTCGGCGGCTTCGCGCCGAAGAGCGTGCGGCCCGTGTAGAGCAGGTCCTTGCGCTTATTGTAAAGCGCCTCGTCGATGAGGAAATATTCCTGCTCCGGGCCGACCGTCGTGCGCACAGCCCTGACGGAGGTGTGGCCGAAGAGCTTCAGAATGCGCAGGCCCTGCTTGTTGATGGCCTGCATGGAGCGCAGCAGCGGGGTTTTCTTGTCGAGCGCCTCGCCGCCGTAGGAACAGAACGCGGTCGGGATATAGAGCACATGATCCTTGATGAACGCGAAGGACGTCGGGTCCCATGCGGTGTAGCCTCTGGCCTCAAACGTGGCGCGCAGACCGCCGGAGGGGAAGCTGGACGCGTCCGGCTCGCCCTGAATCAGCTCCTTGCCGGAAAACTCCATGATAACGCCGCCGCCTGCGGTGGGCGAGATGAACGAGTCGTGCTTCTCCGCCGTGATGCCGGTCATGGGTTGGAACCAGTGGGTAAAATGCGTCGCGCCGAGTTCAATGGCCCAGTCCTTCATGGAATTGGCCACAACGTTGGCTGCGGCCAGATCGAGCCGCTTGCCCTCGTGGATAGCCGCGTAGACGTCCTTAAATACGTCCTTCGGCAGCTTCTGCTTCATGACCGATTCGCCGAACACATGACAACCAAAGAAATCCGATACCGTCTGCATAAAAAATCCCTCACTTTTCTCAAAAAAGCGGCAAAGGCACGCACAGAACCGAAGCTGTACGACGCCTTTGCCGTTTACCGTTTCCATGTGAGCCGGAAGAAATCCTCCGAGCCGTTTGTTTGAGCGAATTATACGCGCGCAGCGGGCAAATGTCAAGCCCCATGCGGAAAAACCGGTATCTGTTTTTCTTATTGCAGCGTTCAGCCAGAGAAATGGATTGACAGAAACAGGGCGGCTGCATAGAATAGAATATCATATGCAGCAGAAGGGGGCTGAGAACGTGGAGCAGGCAAAAAATACGATCCTCCTGGTGCGCGGCACAGCGGCGGAGCCGGCGGCCCTGTCAGCGTTCACAGCCGCGCAGCCGGACGTGCAGCTTCAGACGATATCCGGGCTGGACGAGGCAGGCGCCGCATTGGAACGTTTGCGCCCGACGCTGATCGTCCTGCAGTCCGACGCGCCGGATGCGCAGGCACTGCACCGCTGCGCCGAGCTGGCGGAAACGGCGGAGGCCGTCTTCCTGCTGCTGGTGCGGCAGGAGGCATACGGCGCGGCCTGGCGCACGCTGCAGAAGCATGGCGTGTGCGTCATGACGTGGCCGATGGAGCAGGCGGTTCTGACCCAGACGCTGCGCAATCTGCTGCTGCTGAAAAAAAGTATGCAGACCATGCAGGCCCAGACCGACCAGCTGCGCTCACAGCTGCAGGATCTCAAGCGCATCCAGAAGGCAAAGGGCCTGCTCATGCGTCAGCTCGGCATGACGGAGCAGGACGCGCACCGCTGGATCGAAAAGGCCGCAATGGACCGCTGCGTCAAAAAACGCGAGATCGCGGAAACGATCATCCGTATGTATGAGCTGTGAGCTGTGTGTGCAAGGCAGGGTTCACGTCAACCGGCAGAAAGCCGCAAGTGCTTTCTGCCGGTTTTTGCTAGGGTGTATCTGAAAACTCATGATGTGACCGGCAGCGAGGGATTTTTGCGTTGCGCAAGACATTTTTTCGCAGGAATACTGACGTATTTCAAGGAAAAATGACGCGGCGCACCGCAAAAAGGCCCGCTGTCCGGGTGCGTTGGGAGTTTTCAGATACACCCTATGCAAACGCATATCAAAAATAAGAAATGTGCCATTTCCTCGCCCCTGCGGGGCAACCGGAAGTGATGCACAAAACTTCATGCACCGGCATTTGCGCATTTTCGTGGTGCAGTGCTCACGCATGAAGTTTTATACGACAAAAAGCAGACTGCCGGAAACGGCAGCCTGCTTGAATCAGTGAAAATTACTCGGCGTCCTCTTCGTCCTCTGCGGCGGGAGCCAGCAGGGCGCGGATGGACAGGGAAATGCGCTTGTGCTCCTGATCGATGTCGATGATCTTCGCGTCGACTTCCTGACCCTCGGACAGAACGTCCTCCGGCTTGCCGATGCGGCGATCCGCGATCTGGGAAATGTGGATGAGGCCGTCAACGCCCGGAATGATCTCAGCGAATGCGCCGAAGGTCATGAGCTTGACGATCTTGACCTTGACGACGTCGCCGACCTGGAACTGGTTGGTGAACAGCGTCCAGGGGTTGTTCGCTTCGGTCTTGTAGCCGAGGGAGATCTTGCGCTTTTCGGGATCGAGCGCGATGACGAAAACATCGATCTCGTCGCCGACCTTGACGACCTCGGACGGATTCTTGATGCGGTTCCAGCTCAGCTCGGAGACATGGACCATGCCGTCGACGCCGCCGATATCGACAAACGCGCCGTAGCTGGTGAGGGACTTGACAGTGCCGTGGTACTGCTTGCCGACCTCGATCTCGCTCCAGATCTTCTCCTGCGCGGCCTTGCGCTGCTCAGCGGCGACGGAGCGGATGGAGCCGACGACGCGGCGGCGGGCACGGTTGACCTCGGTGATGCGCAGCTGGACGGTCTTGCCGACCATCTCGCTCAGATCGCCGCCCTTGGGAACGCCGGACTGGGAAGCGGGAACGAACACGCGGATGCCCTTGACGTTGACGACGATGCCGCCCTTGTTTTCCTCGGTGACATTGCCCTCGACGACGGTCTTGTCCTCAACGGCCGCTTCGATCTCTTCCCAGGCCTTGCCGGCCTCGAGACGCTTGCGGGACAGGCGGACAACGCCTTCGCCGTCGTTGACATGGACGACGATCGCTTCGATCTGGTCGCCGACGTGCACGACGTCCTCGGGCTTGACGGACGGATCGCCGGAGAAGTCTTCCAGCGGGATGTAGGCGGTGTGCTTCGTGCCAAGGTCGACTTCGATCTCGGTGGAACCGATGGCCATGACGGTGCCAGTTACCTTATCTCCATTATTCAAAGTTTTGAGGGACTGCTCGAGAAGCTCGGCAAAATTCTCCTCCTGTGCAGTTTCAACTTTCAGTTCTTCGCTCATTTTGTTGTTTACCTCCTTAATTATCCACGGCGGCGTCGATGCGCCCGCCGTTATACCCACAGTAGCTGCGCCATGAAAAAAGGTCATATCTAATTCATCGGCATGATCGACGAGCACCACCTTCGGGCAATTCTCCTTGCAGATCATGGCAAGCCGCCCCGTATTGGAGCTTCTTGCGTCCCCGACAACGACCATCGCATCACAACTCTTTGAAAGAAAAGCTGCTTCTTCCTGCCGCATTTCCGTAGCTCTGCATATTGTATCAAATATTTCGCAATTTGTACACACTTTTTTTGCAATTTCCCGGCATGATTCCCACAATTTTTGCGTCCCTGTCGTCTGTGAAACCAGACAAAACGGCAAATCGCGCCGCTCCGGGCGCTCCGTGAGCCAAGTTTCGAGCGCTTCGGCGCTCTGGAAGACGTGCGCGTCAGAGGAATAGCTTGCGATCGCAATGATCTCCGGGTGGGTGGGCGTGCCGATGATCAGAAGGCTCCGCCCGTCCCGCTCCGCCTTCTGCGCGATCACGTGGATCTTCTTTACGAACGGGCAGGTCGCGTCGACCGTCACCGCGCCGCGGGCCGACAGCGTCCGCTGCTCCCCGACGGGGATGCCGTGCGCGCGGATGACGACGGTCTGGCCGGGCTGCGCCTCGTCTGCCGCTGAAATTTCGCGCAGGCCAAGCAGCTCAAACCGCGCGACGACGTGGCGGTTGTGGATAATGGGGCCGAGCGTGACCGCATTTTTGCAATCGCGCGCCGTCTGCTCGGCAAGGGCGACGGCGCGCTCCACACCGAAGCAGAAGCCCGCCGTTTCAGCCAATCTGATCTGCATAGCTGTCACCGCCCAGTTCATAGATCGTTTTCAGGAGCCGGTCGGACGCCTGCTGGCAGGCGTCGTGGTCGTTCGGGTCGAGCGCGCCGACGCGGTATGGCGTGCCGAACACGACGCTGACCGGACAAAACGGCGTTTTGTTGCGCGTGACGAATACCGGCACGACCGGGACCCCGGCCTGCGCCGCCATGCGCACGGCTCCCGTTTTCGCGCGCACGTGCTTTTCCCGGTTGCAGCGCGTCCCCTCGACAAAGACGAGCAGCTTCTCCTGCTCACGCGCCAGCGCGTCGACGCACTGACTGAACGCCGCTATGTCATGCGCGCCGCGGTTGACGAAGATCACGCGGAATTTTTCCATGACCCAGCCGATAAACGGCACGCGCCGCAGCTCCTGCTTGGCCATGATGCGGATCATTTTCTTTTCAGGCAGGGCAAGCAGAATCCAGATGGGGTCTGCCATGCCGGAGTGGTTGGCGCAGAAAATGCAGCTGCCCGCCGGGATCTGCTCCCGGCCCGTCACATGAAAGACCGGGTGCCAGAAAAACAGCCCGATGCGGCACAGCCACCAGCACAGATGGTACCAGAAGTTCACCCGAGCTTCCTCCTGACGATATCCAAAATGGCATTGACCGACTGCTCGACCGTATCGCCGGAGGTATCGAGCAGCACGGCGTCCGCCGCCTGCTTTAACGGCGCGATGGCGCGCTCGGAATCCTGTTTGTCGCGCTGCTTCGTCTCAGCGAGGATCTGCGCGTAGGGCGTTTTGTCGCCCTTCTGCTGCAGCTCGTCAAAGCGGCGCTTCGCGCGCACCTCGGCGCTGGCGGTCAGGAAAATTTTCACGTCGGCCTTCGGCAGCACGACCGTCCCGATATCGCGGCCATCCATGACGACGCTGTGCGTCCGGGCAAGCTGCCGCTGCATATCGAGCAGAAACGCGCGCACGCACGGCTGCGCGGACACGCCGGAGGCGTACATGGACATTTCGGGCGTGCGAATCTCCCCTGTCACGTCCGCGCCGTTGAGGATCATATGCTGCACGCCGTCCTCATAGCGGATATCGATGTTGACCTCGTCGATGAGGCGGGCAATGCCGTCCTTATCCTTCGGGCCGACGCCCATGAGGCGCATATAATAGCCGACGGTGCGGTAGATCGCGCCGGTATCGACATACAGATAGCCCAGCGCCTGTGCGCAGGCTCTGGCCATGGTGCTTTTCCCGGCTCCTGCCGGGCCGTCGATGGCGATGGAAACAAATTTGCTCATGTCGCGTCCTCCGGTTTCTGGAATTCCTTCGCGGCGGCAGACAGCCCCGCGAGACGGCCCGTCGCCCAGGCGATCTGGAGATTGAAGCCGCCCGTATAGGCGTCGACGTCCAGAAGCTCGCCCGCAAAATACAGTCCCTGCACCAGCTTCGATTCCATCGTCTTCGCGTTGACCTCGGAGACCTTCACGCCGCCGGAGGTCACAATGGCGTCCTCGACGGGCGCTTTGCAGGCAATGGGCACGGAAAAGCATTTGATCGTCTCAAGCAGTGCTCTTCGCTGCTGCTTCGTGATGGAGTTGACCTTCTGCATGGGATCAATGCCGCTGCGGGCAATGACGACCGGGATCATGGATCTCGGCAGAAGCGCCGAAAGGCTGTTTTCAAAATCGCGGTTCTGCGCGGCGGAAAAATCACGCAGAATGCGCGCGTCCAGCGTTTTTTCGTCCAATGCGGGCTTGAGGTCGATCCTGACCGTATAGCCTGCCTCCCCGCGCGCCATATGCGCGCTGGCAGAGAGGATCACAGGGCCGGAGAGGCCGAAATGGGTAAACAGCAATTCCCCAAAGTCCTCATAGACGGTCTTTCCCTTCGCGTTTACAAGTTTGACCGCAATGTTTTTCAGGGCCAGCCCCTGCATTTTCGCACAGTCGTGCCCCTTCTCGACCAGCGGGACGAGCGAACCGGTCGGCTCTATGATCGTATGCCCGAGGGCCTGCGCCATGGCGTAGCCGCTGCCGGTCGAGCCGGTCGCGGGGTAGGACAGGCCGCCGGTCGCGAGAATGACACAGTCTGCGGGCACGGGACCCTCCGCCGTTTTTACGCCGGTCACGCGGCCATCGGAAACGGCGATCTCCGCCGCTTTGCGCGGCAGGATACGCACATGGTATGCACGCAGGAACCGTTCGAGCGCATCCAGAACGGACTGCGACCGGTCAGAGACAGGAAAAACGCGGTTGCCGCGCTCGGTCTTGAGCGCACAGCCGTAGTCTTCAAAGAATTTCTTTGCGTCTGCGGGCGAAAAGCCCGCGAGGGCGCTGTAGAGAAAGCGCGGGTTCGTCGGGACGCTTTGCAGCACATCCTGCCACGGGCAGTCGTTCGTGACGTTGCAGCGGCCCTTGCCGGTGATGAGAAGCTTTTTGCCGAGCCGGCCGTTCTGCTCCAGCAGCGTCACCTGCGCGCCCGCCTGCGCGGCCATACCGGCGGCCATCATGCCCGCCGCGCCGCCGCCGACAACGACAATTTTATTCGACCCGCTCAAAGGCGTCATATTCATCCCAAATCCGCTCCAGATCCTCATAGGTTTTTGCCACGCTGTCCTCCTGCTGCAAGCCGACGGAGACGATCAGCGCGTTGACCACGCTCATCGGCGCGACGAGCGAGTCGACGAACGAGACCATGTTGCTCTTGGCGCACAGAACATAGTCGGCGACCTTCCCCGCCGGGGCCTCCGGCTTGTCCGTGATGGTCACGACGGTCGCGCCGGAGTCGTGTGCGTACTGCAGCAGCTTCACTGTCCGGCTGGAATAGCGCGGCAGGCTGATGCCGATGACGACGTCTTCGTGTCCCACGCGCAGAAGCTGCTCGAACATTTCGCTGGTGGCCGTGGAGGAAACAAGGCGCACGTTTTCAAAAATATTGCGGAAATAGAAATTCAGATAGTTGGCCAACGCCGCGGACGAGCGCACGCCTACAATATAAATACACCGCGCACGCAGAATCGCGCCGACCGCACGGGTCATCTGCGCGCGGTCCAGCGCCTCCGCCGTCATGCGGATGGCGTTGGCGTCGCGCTGCAAAACGCTGGACACGACGTCCTGATTGCCGAACTGGTCGCTGGCGACCTCGATACGCTGGACGCTGGTGAGCTTGTTCCGGACAAGCTCCTGCAGCGTCTTCTGCATCTCCGGATAGCCCGCGTAGCCCAGCTCCACGGCGAAGCGCACAACAGTCGACTCCGAAACCTCGACGGTCTTGCCGAGACGGCTGGCCGTCATAAACGCCGCCTTGTCATAGTTGGTCAGGATATAGGACGCGATCTTTTTCTGGCCTTTGGAAAAGGCGTGAATTTCGTTTTGAATACGGGTCAGAATATCTGCCGGCATAAGAAAAGCCCTCCGCCGCACGCGCTCAGCGCAAATATTTCACAATTTTCATATCTATTTATTTTACCGGCTTCCGCCGCGTTTTGCAAGCGGAAATCTGGGAAATGGGAATATTTTATACGGATTGCGCGCACCGGTTCGTCACAGCGGCGCAAGCAGTGCCGGAAGCTCCAGCAGGTCCGCCACAGCATAGTCGCACAGCGGCGAGATCGGCTCCGTCCGCCCATAGAGGCAGGTCGGGATCCCGGCATTGCGGCCGCCCTGCATATCGCTTGAGAGGCTGTCGCCGATCATGATGGACTGCGCGCGGTAGTCCTCGCCGATCTCGGCGAAAACCTTGTCATAAAACAGCTTGTCAGGCTTCTTGCAGCCCATCTGCTCGGAGATGAACACGCGGTCAAAATACTGCGCCATGCCGCTGGCGGCGATGCGGCGCATCTGAATCTCCGTGTTGCCGTTTGTCACGATAAAAATTTTGTACTGCGCGTGCAGCTGCCGCAGCGCCTGTTCGCAGTGCGGCATGAAATTGCACTGATCGCCCAATTCGCGGAAGTATGCGGCGTTAAACGCCGCCGGGTCGGCCTCCAGACCGTATTCCGCGAAAAAGACGCGGAAGCGTTCGACATAGAGTGCCTCTTTTGTGATCTCGCCCCGCTCAAAGCGCTGCCAGAGCTCCGCGTCGAGCGCGCGGTAGCGCTCCCACATCTCCGGCGTGAACGGCAGGCCGAAGGCGCGGAACGCGATGGAAAGCGCGTTCCGGGAGCTGGTCTGAAAGTCAAACAGCGTATCGTCAATGTCCATGAGCAGTGCGCGAATCGGCATATCGGGAGCCTCCCACAGTTTTTTGTTTGATTGTAGCATGATTTGTGATACAATACAAAAAGATTTTTTCAGTAAGGAGTAACCCATGCAGTCTATATCGGAAATTCTGGCGCAGGAATTAAACTGCAAGCAGGAATATATTGAAAACGTCATTGCCCTTCTGGACGAAGGCAACACCATTCCGTTCATCGCCCGCTACCGCAAGGAGCAGCACGGCGCAATGGACGACACAGCGCTTCGGACGCTCGAAACACGGCTCCAATATCTGCGCAATCTTGCTCAGCGGCGCGAGGAGGTCAAGTCCTCCATCGCCGCGCAGGAAAAGCTGACGGACGAGCTGGCGAAGGCCATCGACGAGGCGGCGACGCTGGCTGAGGTCGAGGACCTCTACCGGCCCTACAAGCCCAGGCGCCGCACCCGCGCGACCATCGCGAAGGAAAAGGGCCTCGAGCCGCTGGCGGACGCAATTTTCGCGCAGACGCTGAAAATGGACGCGCCGGAGGTGCTGGCGCAGGCATACATTGACCCTGAAAAGGGCGTGGAGACGATTGAAGACGCGCTGGCGGGCGCGTCGGATATTCTCGCCGAGCGCATCTCGGACGATGCGGACGTGCGCAAGAGCCTGCGCGCGCTCATGAACCGGCGCGGCACGGCGCGTTCGGCAGCGGCGAAAGACGAGGAGGACGACAAAACCGCCGTCTACCGGCAGTATTTCGAGTTTTCCCAACCCATTTCCCGTTTACAAAGCCATCAGGTTCTGGCACTCAACCGCGGCGAACGCGAGGGGGCCTTGAAGGTCAGCCTGTCCGTTGACCGCGACGAGGCGCTGCAATGCATCCGGCGCGGCGTCGTAAAGCCCGGCAGCCCGGCGATGGAATTTATCAAGTCCGTCTGCGACGACAGCTATGACCGGCTGCTGGAGCCCAGCATGGAACGCGAACTGCGCACGACGCTGACGGACATGGCAAACGAGCAGGCCATTCATAATTTCGCCCTCAACCTGCGCCCGCTTCTCATGCAGCCGCCGGTAAAAGGCGCGGTCACGATGGGCCTCGACCCCGGCTACAGCCACGGCTGCAAGGTTGCCGTTGTGGATGAGACAGGCAAGGTACTTGACACCACAGTCGTTTACCCGACGTTCGGCGAAAAACAGAAGCAGGACGCGATCGCGAAGCTTTCTCAGCTCATCAAGAAGGATAACGTGCGCCATCTTGCCATCGGCAACGGCACGGCCTCGCGCGAAACGGAGGCCATGGCCGTCGAGATGATCCATAAGCTTGGCGGCGGCGTTTCCTATATGATCGTCAACGAGGCGGGCGCGTCCGTCTATTCCGCGTCGAAGCTGGCGGCGGAGGAATTCCCGCAGTATGACGTGAACCTGCGCTCGGCAGTATCCATCGCACGCAGATTGCAGGACCCGCTGGCAGAGCTGGTAAAGATCGACCCGAAGGCCATCGGCGTCGGGCAGTACCAGCACGATATGCCGGAAAAGGAGCTGGACGCCGCGCTGGGCGGCGTGGTCGAGGCCTGCGTCAACGCCGTCGGCGTCGATCTGAACACAGCCTCCGCGCCGCTTTTAAAGCAGGTCGCGGGCCTCAATGCGACGACGGCGAAAAATATTGTCGCCTACCGCGAGGAGAACGGCGCGTTCACCTCGCGTGCACAGATCAAAAAGGTGCCGAAGCTGGGGCCGAAGGCGTTTGAGCAGTGCGCAGGCTTTTTGCGTGTGCCGGAAAGCAAGCAGGTGCTCGACCGCACGGGCGTGCATCCGGAGAGCTACGACGCGGCGAAGAAGCTGGCGGAGCTGCTGGACATCGATCTCAAAAATGCCGGAAAGCCAGAAATGGCCAATCTTCCCGACAAGCTCCGCGCCTACGGTGCGGAAAAGGCTGCAGCAGAATGCGGCGTCGGCGTGCCGACGCTGCAGGATATCGTAAAAGAGCTTGTCAAGCCCGGCCGCGACCCGCGCGACGAGCTGCCCGCGCCGATTTTGCGCACGGATGTGCTGGAACTGAAGGATCTGAAGCCCGGCATGGTGCTCAGCGGAACGGTGCGCAACGTCATCGATTTCGGCGTGTTCGTCGACATCGGCGTCCATCAGGACGGGCTTGTTCATATCTCGCAGGTCAGCAATAAATTCATCAAGCACCCGTCCGAGGTCGTCTCAGTCGGCGATGTCGTCAAGGTCGCCGTTCTGGATGTCGACCAGAAGCGCGGCCGCATCAGCCTGACGATGAAGGGCGCGAAATAACCCACGCCGCCCGCCATATTTCGACAAAATTTCGATAAACGAAACACGACCGGTTCGCGTGACCGGTCGTGTTTCTTACCTGCATATTTCTCCTGCGTATGCAAACAATAGCTTTGAAACCAGCACAAAACGAAAGGCATTGGAGGAGCAATTTATGAAAGCAACAGGCATTGTCCGGCGCATCGACGACCTCGGCCGCGTCGTGATCCCCAAGGAAATCCGCCGCACCCTGCGAATCCGCGAGGGCGACCCGCTGCAGACAGCATTGACATGGTGGGAGAGGTTCTGCTTTGCAATGGACGATTTAGCCAAACGGAACGGGTGGAGTTAGTACATAATGACGAAAGCGGGAGCGATGACCGTAGGTATCCGAGAGGGATGAATCATGGGAACGAACCGCCTGGATCCATTGCAGCGCAATGGATCCAGGCGGTTTTTTCTGTTTCCATGAGGTCAGTAAGGGCGGCACATATCGTCTTATGCTAAGTACACCTTGAGCATTGTGTCAAGAATCGAGACAAAGCTACCAGTCTTCAATTTCCTCAACAGAAACAACAAATCCGAACCCATGACCAATCGGCAAAAGGTTCGGATTATATTGTTTTGGTGGAGCTGAGGGGAATCGAACCCCTGTCCGAAAGCAACTTGACTGGACTTTCTCCGGGCGCAGTCTGTTATTTACATTCCCTCGGCGCGGCGGGAGCAGACACTCTACGCGCCTTGGTAGCTTCATGATGCATGACGCAGGCAAAGCTTACTGCGTTCACGGACGCCACTAGATCACGCCCAAGCCCGGCTCGTGGCCCTTCCGGGGAGGACGGGCTGCCTAATTAGGCAGCCTGAGCAACGTAAGTGTTGTCAGTTAATTTAGAAAAATTGCCCGTTTTATGGAGGCCAGGCGCCTCCGCCCGCTTATCCAGCCTCACTGCCCCCGTCGAAACCAGTGCAGCCCCATATGGCAGCGGAAAACCGCTGCGGATCGCTGGAAAACTCTAAATTAGACTCTCGTTGCTTTTATCATCCACTTCATGGGCAGGAGTTTGGCCACGAAGCGATAGAATTTATTAAATGCCGTCGGCGTGTAGAACGTCCGGCCCTTTTTTGCTGCCCGGATCGTCCCGGCGACGACCTTTACCGGGTCACACCATGGAATATTGCCGAACAGGTCATGGTCGCCCGCGGCATCGAAGAACTCGGTCTTCATGGGGCCGGGACAGACGGCTGTGACGGAAATGCCCTTGGGCCGCAGCTCGTCGGCGATGCCGCCGGTAAAGGCGGAGACATACGCCTTGGAGGCACTGTAGACCGTCATGCGGGGCGTGGGGCAGAAGGCCGCGATGGACGAGACGTTGATGATCTTCGCGCCGCGCGTCATAAACGGCACGACAGTCTGCGTGACCATGGTCAGCGCGCGGACATTGAGGTCGACCACGCGCATGACGTCTGCCGGCGACGCGCTTGAGCCGATATTGCCCGTCGTGCCGCAGCCCGCGTTATTGACGAGCACGCGCACATCGGCCTTCTGCTCGGCCAGCTTTTCGCCGAGATAGCGGAAGCTTTTGGGGTCGAGCAGGTTCAGGCCCATGCAGACGAACTTCTTTTCCGGGAACTGCTGGGCCAGCTCTTCGAGCTTGCCCACGCGGCGGGCGATGAGCCAGAATTCCTCGATCTCCGGGAATTCCCGCACAAGCTGACGCGTGAACTCCGCGCCGAGTCCGGCGGACGCGCCGGTAATGACGGCTGCGGTCATCCGCGTCCGTAGGGGTCGCGGAGTTTGTCGGGCTCGGGGTATTCCTCGCCCCTGGTGTCGACGCGGATAGAGGCGATCTTCTGCTCGGTGAGCGGGCGGTCGTTCCCGTCGGTCTTCACAGCGGCGATCTTGTCGACGACATCCATGCCCTCGAGCACCTTGCCGAACGCGGCATACTGGCCGTCCAGAAATTCGCCGTCCTCGTGCATGATGAAGAACTGGCTGCCCGCGGAGTTGGCCGCCTGCGCGCGGGCCATGGACAGAACGCCGCGCTTGTGGCTGAGATTGTTCTTCACGCCGTTGAGCTTGAACTCGCCCTTGATGCAGTAGCCGGGGCCGCCGGTGCCGGTGCCCTTGGGGCAGCCGCCCTGGATCATGAAGCCGGAAATAACGCGGTGGAAGATCAGGCCGTCGTAAAAGCCCTTGTTGGCAAGGGAGATCATGTTGCGGACGCTCTGCGGCGCTTTGTCGGGGTAGAGCTCGCAGACGATCTTGCCGCCGTCTGCCATTGTGAGGGTCATAATGGGATTTTCCATGGGATTACCGTCCTTTCATTGCGCGGTCGATCTGGCGCTTAGCGTCCTTCTTTGCGGCGTCGTCACGCTTGTCGTAGAGCTTTTTGCCCCTTGCAAGCGCAACCTCGACCTTGACGAGACTGCCGCGGAAATAAACGCTCAGCGGGATCAGCGCATATCCGTCCTGCTTCACCTTGCCGTACAGCCGCATGATCTCACGCTTGTGCATGAGCAGCCTGCGCGGGCGAAGCGGATCCTTGTTGAAGATATTGCCCTGCTCGTAGGGCGCGATGTGCATCTGCCGGATGAAAAGCTGCCCGTCCTTGATCTGGCACCAGGCTTCCTTCAGGCTGAGCGTGCCAAGGCGGATGGATTTGACCTCGGTTCCGGTGAGTTCGATGCCGGCCTCGAATTTTTCATCAATAAAATACTCATGGAACGCCTTCTGGTTCCGCGCGGCGATCTTCACGCCCTCCGCCATGGAACACACCTCCCTCCGGCAATCATACGATGTGTATTATATGTCAATTATATCAGCCATGTCAAGCGTTTTCCGGTACTGCGTGTACCGGACGACGCGGTTCAGCAGATATTGTTGAAATGCGCGGCACTGCTGTGCAGTAAGGTCCCGGTTCGCCATGATGACAAGCGGGACGATAGGGCCGCCGCCCTGAAACGGAAGCTGCACGTGCCGGTACGGCTGTGCCCGCAGACCGTTCCGCTCGTAAAAATGCTTGCGGCGGCAGGTAATCTCATCGTCCGGCGGTTCGATCTCCAGAATCAAAGGCTTGTCCTGCGTCAGCAGCTGCCGGAGAATCGTGCTGCCAGTCCCGTGGCCGCGCAGAGACGGCTGAACAGCAAAATGCTCAAGATAGCAGAAGTCCTCTGTCTCCCACAAAAACACATCCGCCAGCAGCTTTCCGTCCTCGACTGCGCCGAGCGGGAAAAAGTCCGCGTCCTGCAAGGCGTGCAGGTGGTCTTCCCGCGTGCGCCGCTCGTTGGGCGGGAAGCTGGCTTCATAAAGGGTGAACGACGCTTCAAACAGCGGATGGGAAGCGCCGATGCGTTCAAAAATCATGTCTGATAAAAGTCTGCGACCAGCTGCCGGTCATACAAAACGCGGTCACGCAGCGCCTGCACGCTTTCAAAGCGCAGTTCCCCGCGGATATGATCCTCCAGCCAGATTGCAAGTTCCTTTCCATATAGATTGCCGGAGAAGCCGATCAGATTGGCCTCCAGCACCGGCGCAGACAGCGCGCCGAGCGTCGGATGGACGCCGATGTTGACGCAGGCGGGATAGCGCCTGCCGTCAAGCTCCGCCTCCGCGCGGTAGACGCCGAAGGCGGGGACGAGCACGTCCGGGGAAAACGGCAGATTCGCCGTCGGGAAGCCGAGCCCGGCTCCCCTGCCCGCGCCCTTCTGCACGGTGCCGGTCACAAGCTGGCCGTGGCCGAGCAGACGCGCGGCAGTTTTGCAGTCGCCGAAACGCAGAAGCGCGCGGATGGCCGTTGAGCTGACGCACTGCCCGTCCAGCTGAATTTCCGGGATCACGTCGCAGCCGACGCCGAGCGCGCGGCATTTTTCGCGCAGTCGGTCGGGATTCCCCTGTCCCCGGTCGCCGAAATGGAAATCGTGCCCGCAGACCACATGGCGGGCGCGCAGCTGCCGGACGAGATAGTCCTCGATGAAGACCTCCCACGGCATATGCATCATCGCCTCGTCAAAGTGCGCGAAAATGACCTCTTCAATGCCGCAGAGCCTGCGCATGAGAAGCTCTCGCTCGGCCATGGTATTGAGAAGCGGTACGCTTGTCCCAAACACGAGCGTATCCGGATGCGTGTCAAAGCTCATGGCCGCCGGGGTAAGGCTAAGCTCCCGCGCACGCTCGCGCGTTTTATTCAGAAGCGCGGCATGGCCCAGATGAATGCCGTCGAAAAAGCCGAGGGCCAGAACGCGGTCATGTTGCAAGTGTGTTCACCTCGAAAAAGCTCTTGATGGTGGTAAGCAGCCCGTTTTCCACGCGGCCAAGCAGCAGAAACTCGCCGTCCTCGGCGTAGACGCGATAGGTTCCGGGCCGGAACTGCCAGTCTCTGACCTGTGCGCCGTTTTTGAGCTTTGCAGCCTGTCCAAGTGTGACGATGAGCGGCGGATGTACCGAAAAAACCGCGTCGACGGGCATGAGAAGCTCCTGCGGACCGTGTTCTGCCGCAAAATCCAGCACCTGCTGCATCGTGACGGCCTGCGAAAGCGTAAAGCTTCCGGCCCGTGTCCGGCGCAGGGACGACATACAGCCGCCGCAGCCGAGCACGCTGCCCAGATCGTGGCAGAGTGTGCGCACATACGTCCCCTTGGAGCAGCGGACACGAAGAACATACTCCGTCCCCTCCCCTTCCAGCAGCTCCAGCTCATGGATGGTGATGCTGCGGGGCTTCCGCTCGACCTCTTTGCCCCTGCGGGCCAGCTCATAGAGCTTCTGGCCGCCGATTTTAATGGCGGAATACATGGGCGGGATCTGCTCGATCGGGCCGAGGAAGCGCTGGAGCGCGGCCTGCACATCCGCCCGCGTGACGGTCACGGGATGCGTTTCGAGGACAGTCCCGCTCGTATCCTGCGTGTCGGTCACAGTGCCGAGGCGCAGGCCCGCGATGTATTCCTTTTCCGCTGATTCCAGAAATTCCGCCGCCCTTGTCGCGCGGCCGATAAAAATGGGCAGAACGCCGGTTGCCATCGGGTCGAGCGTGCCGCCGTGGCCGACGCGGCGTTCATGAAATACGCCGCGCAGCTTGGCCGCCACATCCTGACTCGTCCAACCGGCGCTCTTGTCGATCACAAGGATTCCGTTTGCCATAGGTTCTCCTCAAAGCTTCACGCCGCTGTCGCGCAGCGCCTGCAAAATGGCTGCTTTCGCGCCCTCGACGCCGCCGGGGACGCTGGCTCCCGCCGCAGCGGCATGGCCGCCGCCGCCGAGCAGACCGCAGATCTGCGCCGCGTCATACGGCGCTTCGGTGCGCAGGCTGATCTTGCCGAGGCCGTCCTCGACCTCGCGGATCATGACGCCGATCCGCACGCCCTCAATGCTGCGGGCAAAGCCGGAGATCGAGTCCAGATCGTCCTCCGTGGCGGAGAATTCCGCAAGCAGACGCTTGGGCATGACGCACACGCCGACCGTTCCGTCTGCGTAAAACTCCATCGTCTCCGTCAGCTTTGCCTCCATCCGGAGGCGGGAAAAGCTCTTGGTATCGAAAAAGAGCTTGTTGATGGGATACACGTCCGCGCCCGCCTCGATCAGCGCAGCGGCCGTGCGGTGGGTATTGGACGTGGTGTTGGAAAATTTGAAGCAGCCCGTGTCCGTCGAGATCGCCACATACAGGCACTCCGCGATCCGTTTTGTAACGGTCACGCCAAGCTCCAGCAGGATCGCGTGGATGATCTCGCCGCAGGCGGCCTTGTCCGCCTCGACGAGCTTCGGGCAGGCAAGAGAATTGCTGCCGTGATGGTCGACCGCGCAGACGGGCGTGAGGCCCATGCGCACCGCGTCGAAGGACAATAGGCCCTCGGACGCGATATCCGCCGAAATGACGGTCGCGCCTGCGGGCAGCGCCTCGCAGACAAGCCCGTCCAGAAACGGATCGAAGCGGGGCGTGAACTGCTCGTTCGTCAGGACAAACGCCGTCTTGTCCAGCTGCCGCAGGCCGAGGCACAGCGCGCCTGCGCTGCCGATGGTGTCGCCGTCCGGGCGGCGGTGGGTCAGGATGACAAAGTTGTCATGTGCGCGCGCAAACGCGCAGAATTCAGCCCTCGTCATTGGCCTTCTCCGCCTCCCGCGCAGCCTCCTGCCGTTCGAGCTTCTCAAGAAGATCGAACATATGCGCGCCGTATTTGAGCGAATCGTCGAGCGTGAAGACAAGCTCCGGCGTATAGCGCAGCTGCAGACGGCTGCCAAGCTCGCGCCGCAGCCAGCCGCCCGCGGACTTCAGGCCGCGCAGCGCGTCCTGCGACCGGGCCTCTTCCAGCACGCTCACATAAATTTTACTGTAGCGCAGATCGGGCGTGGTGTCCACGCGCGTGATGGAGATCATGGTCTGCACCCGCGGGTCCTTCAGCGAGCGGATCAGCTCCGCCAGCTCCCGCTGGATCTCCTCGTTGATCCGGCCAATTCGGTTGGAAGCCATAGTACCTCCTTGTAAACAATCAGGTTGGCCAGCGCCGATTTTCCGGCGCTGACCATACCGTCCTTACTCCTTGATCTGCTCCATAACGAAGCATTCAAAAATGTCGCCTTCCTTAATGTCGTTGAACTTCTCGATCGACATACCGCATTCGTAACCGGCCGCGACCTCCTTGACCGCGTCCTTGAAGCGCTGCAGGGAGCCGAGCTTGCCCTCATGGATGACGATATTGTCGCGCAGAACGCGGACAGACGCGTCGCGCGTGATCTTGCCGTCCTTGACGTAGCAGCCCGCGATGGTGCCGATGGCGGAGACCTTATAGGTCTGACGGACCTCGGCGTGGCCGATGATGGCCTCGCGGAACTTGGGCGCAAGCATACCCTTCATGGCGTCGGTGATCTCGTTGATGGCATCATAAATGACGCGATACATCCGCATATCGACCTTGTCACGCTTCGCGGCGGCCTGTGCCAGCTCGTTCGGGCGGACGTTGAAGCCGATGACGATGGCGTTGGACGTGGAGGCCAGCAGAATATCGGACTCGTTGATCGCGCCGACGCCCGCGTGGATGACGCGCACGCGCACCTCGTCGTTCGACAGCTTTTCGAGCGAGGCCTTTACCGCCTCGGCCGAACCCTGCACGTCTGCCTTGACGATGAGGTTCAGCTCCTTCATTTCGCCCTCCTGCAGCTTGGAGAAGAGGCTTTCGAGCGTGACCTTCTGGTTGAGCTTGTTGGCGTCGTCCTTGATCTTCTGCTTACGCTGCTCGACCAGCTGACGCGCCATACGCTCGTCGGAGACGACGCTGAATTCGTCGCCGGGAGACGGGACCTCGGCAAGACCGGTGATCTCGACCGGAACGGACGGGCCTGCCTCCTTGACCTGCGCGCCCTTGTCGTTCGTCATGACACGCACGCGGCCCACAGCCGTGCCCGCAATGATAAGGTCGGACTGACGCAGCGTGCCGTTCTGGACAAGCAGCGTTGCGATCGGGCCGCGGTTCTTGTCCAGACGCGCTTCAAGGACGCAGCCCTTGCCCGCGCGGTTCGGGTTGGCCTTGAGTTCTTCCATCTCAGCGGTCAGAATGACCGTCTCAAGCAGTTCGTCGATGCCTGCGCCCGTCTTGGCAGAGATCTTACAAACCTCTGTTTCGCCGCCCCATTCTGCCGGGGTCAGACCGTGCTCGGTCAGCTGGGTCAGGATGCGGTCGGGATTCGCACCGTGCTTATCCATCTTGTTGACGGCCACGATGATGGGGATCTGAGCGGCCTTGGCGTGGTTGATGGCCTCGATGGTCTGCGGCATGATGCCGTCGTCAGCGGCGACGACGAGAATGGCGATATCGGTGCACATGGCGCCGCGCGCACGCATCTCGGTAAAGGCCGCGTGGCCCGGCGTGTCGAGGAAGGTGATGGGCTGGCCATTGATTTCAACGGTATACGCGCCGATGTGCTGCGTGATGCCGCCAGCCTCTCCGGCCGCGACCTTCGCGTGGCGGATATAGTCGAGCAGGCTCGTCTTGCCGTGGTCGACGTGGCCCATGACGACCACGACCGGCGGACGGGTGACAAGCTCGTCTGCGGTGTCCTGATGGTCGTCGAACAGACGCTCTTCGATGGTGACGATGACCTCGTGCTCGACCTTGCAGCCAAGCTCGGTGGCGACGAACTCCGCCGTGTCAAAGTCGATGGTCTGGTTGACCGTGGCCATGACGCCGTTTTTCAGCAGGCACTTGATGACCTCGGCCACCGTCTTTTTCATGCGGGAGGCCAGCTCGCCGACGGTGATCTCGTCGGGGATCTTGACGACCAGCTGCGCCTTTTTGGCGATTTCAAGCTGAAGCCGGCGCATTTTCTCCTGCTCCTCGGAGCGGGACTTTGTGCCGAAGCGCTTGGCCTGCTGCTGCTTTTTGTTCTTGCTGCCGATCTTCTGCTTGCCGCTGGAATAATTCTGCACGCGGTCGGAGACGAGCGAATCGACGCGGTCGTCATAGCGGTCGGCATTGACCGTGACGGCGCTGGTGTCGATGACGCGGCGCTCGCGCTTGCGCTCGGGCTGCGGCTGCTTGGCAGCCGGCTGGGCAGCAGTCTGCTGCGGGCGCGGCTGGTTCTGGCCGCCCTGCGGCTGCGCCGGGCGCTGGCCGTTCTGCTGCGGACGCGGCGCATTCCCCTGCTGCTGCGGGCGCGGCTGGCTCTGACCGCCCTGCGGACGCGGCTGGTTCCCGGCCTGCGCGGTCTGCGCGGGTGCGACGGGCTTTGCCTGCTGTGCGGGCGCGGGAGCGGGCGCTTCCTTCTTCTGCGCAGCTGCGGCAAAGACCTGCTCGATCGAATCGATCTGGTTCTGCTGCGTGATATAGTCGACGATCACGTTCAGCTGGTCTTCCGATAAATTCTGGGAGCTGCTTTTCGGCTTTTCATAGAACTTCCCGACGATCTCGATCAGCTTCTTGGCCGGCATCGCAAAATCGTCCGCGACTTCCTTGATCTTCTGTTTCACTTCAATACTCAATACAGCCACCTCCAGTTATTTCTTCCCTGTTTTGACATTCTTTCTGTGCGCCTGCGCCTCCTGCCGGCGCTTCAGGACGCGCTGCGTCTGCACGGTCAGCTGGGTCAGGATCTCATCATGTCCCGGATCGCCCAGTGCCTCAAGAAACGATTTTGCAAACGCGGGATCGGTAAACGCGCACAGCGCGCAGGCATTGCAGCCCAGTCCGTTCCCCAGCTCGTCTTTGGTGTACGGCGCGCAGATATACGGGCATTTGCTGCCCGAAACAAAGGAGCGTGCCCGGCGGAAGGTATGGTCGCCGGCGTCCTTTGCTACCAATAGAAGCTTCGCCTTGCCGCTGCGGCAGACGATGCCGACCGGCTCCTCGCCGATCTCCAGAAGCCGTGCGCGGCGGGCAAGGCCCAGCAGGCGCAGCGCCTTTTGCTGCTGATCAGTCATGGCCGCCCGCCTCCATTCTCAAAAGAAGCTGGTCGTAGATCTCCTGTGGAATCTGGCAGTCAAGCCCCCGCTCGAGCGCCTTGGACTTGATCGCCCGTTTGAGACACTCGGTCTGCGGGCAGACGTAAGCGCCCCGCCCAGGAGCCTTACCGCGAAAATCGAGAGAAATCTCCCCTTCCGGGCTTCTGACCACGCGGACCAGTTCTTTTTTCGCCTTCATTTCCCGGCAGCCAACGCATTGGCGCATGGGAATTTTTTTCTGCATATGCGCGCCTCCTTTTCAGAAGCAGGCTTACGCCTGCGGCTCGGCATCTTCCGGCGCTTCGTCCGGCTGCGCGTCGATCGCTTCGAGCTCCTGCTCCTGCGAGGCGGGCTTGATGTCGATCTTGTAGCCGGTCAGGCGGGCGGCGAGACGGGCGTTCTGGCCCTCCTTGCCGATGGCGAGCGACAGCTGATCGTCCGGGACGATCACGCGGCAGGCCTTCGCGCTGCCGGGCAGGAGCGTCACGGATTTGACATCCGCCGGGGAAAGCGCCGCGGCGACGAACTTCGCCGGGTCCTCCGACCAGACGATGATGTCCATCTTTTCGCCGTGCAGCTCGTTCACGACCGCGCCGACTCTTGCGCCGCGTGTGCCGACGCAGGCGCCGACCGGATCGATGCCGTCCTGCGAGGCGTAGACGGCCAGCTTCGTGCGGGAGCCTGCCTCGCGGGCGATGGACTTGATCTCGACGAGGCCGGAGGCGATCTCCGGAACCTCAAGCTCGAACAGGCGCTTGACAAGGCCGGGGTGTGTCCGGGATACAATGACCTGCGGGCCTTTTGTCGAGCGGCGGACCTCCACGACATAGACGCGGATGAGGTCACCCTCGTGATAATACTCCGTGCGGACCTGCTCGGACGCGGAGAGCATGGCGTCGGTCTTGTCGTTGCCGCCGCCGATGCGGATGGTCATGTCGTTGGTCGCAGGCTCGATGCGCAGCACCGTGCCGGTGAGGATCTCATGCTCCTTGGACGAGAAGGTGTCGAAGACCATGCCGCGCTCTGCTTCGCGGATGCCCTGGATGATGACCTGCTTGGCCGTCTGCGCGGCGATACGGCCGAAGTCCTTCGTCTGCACGTCGACGTTTACAAGGTCGCCCAGCTGCGCGGTCTTGCTGATCTTGCGGGCCGCGTCGAGCGTAATTTCCGTGGCGGGGGTGATGACGTCGTCGACGACCTCCTTCTGCACGTACATATGCATATCGTTGTCCTTGACCTCGACGAAGACGTTGTCGGTGTAGCCGTCCTTGTCCTTTTTGTATGCAGCGACGAGAGCCTGCGTGATCTTCTCGACCATGTAGCTCTGCGGGATCCCGCGTTCTTTTTCAAGCTGCGCAAGCGCTGCAAAAATTTCGGCATTCATAGTTTTCTAAATTCCTCCCTTTAAAACTCGACGTGAAGCCGCACCTGCGCGACCTCGTTTTTCTGGAATGTATATGTGGTTCCTGCGGTGTCGATGGTCACGGCGCCGTCTGCGTAGCCCGCGAGCTTCCCGATGAATTCCTTCGCGCCTCCTATGGGCTTGAAGAGCTTCACCGAGACGGAGCTGCCCATAAACTGTGCAAAATCGGACGGGCGCTTCAGCTGCCGTTCGAGTCCTGCCGAGCAGACCTCAAAATTGTAGCTGTCCGGCACGGGGTCCTTTTCATCGAGGATCGGATCGAGCGCGCGGGAAATGGCCTCGCAGTCGGAGATATCCACGCCGCCGTCCTTGTCGATGTACAGGCGCAGGAACCATTCTCCGCCCTCGCGGACATATTCCACATCCCAGAGCGTACAGCCGTGCGCCTGCACGACAGGTTCTGCAAACTGCGCCACCTGCTCCGTTACCTTCATGAAAAATCCCCCTTACCAGCAAGAAAGAGTGGGGAGCAATTCCCCACTCTCAAGTAAAATACTATCAAGATGGTCTTATTATAGCATCCGCGGGCGGAAATTGCAAGGAGTATTTCTGTATTTGACCCGGAATTTCTTGTTTTTTTCCTTCTTTTTTCGCCCTGATCTGCGCAAAAGCGCACTGTGCGCGAAAAAAAACGCAAATTCCTGTCTGCGGGGTGTCATTTCCCCCGCGTGTGTGCTATACTATATGAAATGAAGCTCGCTTGGGGGTATTTGAGATATGAAGCAGAAATCCGGCATGATCGGCGTCGTCTACGCCGCGATCCTTTCCGCCATCGCCGGTTACTTTTTTCGCATGACGCAGCTGTCCGGCGGCAGCAGCGTCCCGCTGATCGCGTTCAGCATCCTGATGGTCTTCGTCTTTGCGCTCGCTGCGGTCAGTCTGGAAAAGAAGTCCGCCTATGAAGCCGTCTACCGGCCCAGCGGGCAGGATCTGACGTTTTCGCTGCTCGGTGCGCTGGGGCTGATCGCGGGCTGCGTGCTCAGCTTCCAGGGCTCTATTGCGCAGATGCTCGTGAGCCTGCTCGGCCTGCTGGCCGGACTTTCGCTCGGCGCGGGGGCCGTGCTGCGGTGGAAGGCAAAAAAGCCGTCGGCGGCGTTTTCCGTCTTCGTTGTGCTGTTCTATGTTGCGAAGCTCTTCCGCGATTTCCGCCACTGGGAGATCAATCCCGCGATTCTGGACTACTGCTTCTCGCTGTTCGCCATGATCGCGTTCATGCTGGCAAGCTATCACGCGGGCGCGTTCAGCTTTGAGCGGGGCGCACGGCGCCGACTGGCGTTTTATTCGCTGCTGGGCGTTCTGTTCGGCGCAGTCAGCCTTGCGGGCGCGCAGCTGCCGGAGCTTCTGATCTACGCGGGCAGCGTATTCTGGATGCTTGCCTGCGCGCAGCAGATGCTGAGGCGCTCTGTATAGGCTTTTTCAGCCGCCATAGCTGCACATGACCAAGGGAGGGAGGACGAAGCCGTCCTCCCCCTGTATGATGTTATGGCAGCACCGCACCATTCGGCAAGCTGATCCGGTGGGAGTTTTTCGTCAAGTCAAGGTCTGAAAAGCGCGGGAATGCTGTATGTATTTCAAACGCTTCAAAACGCGAAACTGGCGGAAAAGCTGCGCCGAAGCGCGCCGACGCAATTGTGCGGTGCTGCCTTATGCCTTTCTTGCAAGCGTCGCCCAGTAGGTGGGGATGTTGTGCGCGTGCAGATTGCCGTAGCCGTTGGTGTCCTCGTAGAGGTCCAGCAGCTGCAATCCCGCCTTGAGCTGGCCCGTGAGCTGCTCATGCGCGGTGTGGGAAAACTGAACGCCGCTTTTGTCCTTTTCCAGCTGCCGCATCTGCTCCTCATCCTCGAGCGGGTTGAACGGGAGCGTGTTGATGATCCGCGTTTCGTCCTCGTCGAAGGCGAAGTTCAGGCCGTTGTCAAGCCCGGCCAGCAGCCGTCCGCCGGGCTTTAAGACCCGTGCGCATTCGCGCCAGATGGGCAGCACTGCGTAGACGTAGCAGTTGGAGACGGGATGGAAGATCAGATCAAAGCTGTTTTCGTCAAACGGCAGGCGCTTGGTCATGTCGGCGCGGACGATGGTAATGTCATAGCCCTCCCGCTCCGCGACCAGTTTCTCGGAATCCAGCTGCCGCTGCGAATAGTCCAGTACCGTGCACTGCGCCCCCAGCGCGGCGAAAATGGGCATCTGCTGTCCGCCGCCGGAGGCCAGCCCCAGCACGCGCTTGCCTTTCAGCTCGCCGAGCCAGCTGTGCGGGACGAATTTGACCGGAGTCAGCTTGACGTCCCACGTACCGGCCTTTGCCTTTTCATATTCCTCGTGGGAAACAGGCTTCCCCCATTCCCAGCCTTCTTCGACCCAGCGGTCGATGGTTTTGCTGTTGATCTCCTGATACGGAATGTCCATAAAAACCTCTTTTATTATGCTTCCTTCGCCAGCTTCCACGCGACATAGTCGTCGTAGGAGCAGAGGCGGTCAATAATGGTGCCGTCGGGCTGGAACTCGATGACGCGGTTACAGGTGGTCTGCAAAAGCTCATGGTCGTGCGAGGCAAGCAGAATGTTGCCGGGGAAGGCGCACAGGCCCTTGTTGACGGCCTGAATGGCCTCCATGTCCAGATGGTTCGTCGGCTGGTCAAGCAGCAGCACGTTCGCGCCCGAGAGCATCATGCGCGAGAGCATACACCGGACCTTTTCGCCGCCGGACAGCACATTCACGGGCTTGAAGACCTCTTCGCCGGAAAACAGCATCCGGCCCAAGAAGCCGCGCAGGTACACGTCGTCCTTTTTCGCCGAATACTGCCGGATCCAGTCGACAAGCGAGTCGGAGCAGCCCTCAAAATAGGCGGTGTTGTCCTTCGGCAGATAGCTGGTCGTGACGGTCTGGCCCCATTTGACGCTGCCCTCGTCCGGCTCCAGCTCGCCCATGAGAATTTTAAAGAGCGTCGTCTGCGCCAGCTCGTTTTCGCCGACAAAGGCGATCTTATCATTCTTATTGACAATGAACGAGACTTTATCCAGAAGCTTCACGCCGTCGATGGTCTTGGACACGTCCGTCACGAACAGGATGTCCTTGCCGACCTCGCGTTCGCGCTCAAAGCCCACGAACGGGTACCGGCGCGAGGACGCGGGCATTTCCTCGACGGTCATCTTGTCGAGCAGCCTGCGGCGGGAGGTCGCCTGCTTGCTCTTGGCCTTGTTGGCCGCGAAGCGGGCGATGAAGGTCTGCAGCTCTGCGATTTTTTCCTCGGCACGCTTATTCTTGTTGCGGATGAGCTGCTGGATGAGCTGGGAGGATTCGTACCAGAAATCATAGTTGCCGACATACATCTTGATCTTGCCGTAGTCGATATCGACGATATGCGTGCAGACGGTGTTGAGGAAATGACGGTCGTGGCTGACGACGATGACAAGGCCGGTGTCCTCGTAATCCAGAATAAAATCCTCGAGCCAGTTGATGGCCTCGATATCAAGGTTGTTCGTCGGCTCGTCGAGCATGACGATATCGGGCTTGCCAAACAGCGCCTGCGCAAGCAGCACCTTGACCTTCAGACGCGGGTCGGTGTTGGCCATGAGATCATAGTGCAGCTCCACCGGGATGCCGAGGCCCTGCAAAAGCTTTGACGCGTCGGACTCGGCCTCCCAGCCGTCCATGTCGGCAAACTCCGCCTCAAGCTCGCTCGCACGCATCCCGTCCTCCTCGGAGAAATCCGGCTTTTCATAAAGCGCGTCCTTCTCCTTCATCACGTCGTACAGGTGCTGGTTGCCCATGATGACGGTATCGAGAATGGTATACGCGTCGTACTGGTTCTGATCCTGCTTCAGAACGGACATCCGCGCGCCGGGCTTGATGAAAATTTCGCCGGACGTCGGCTCCAGTTCGCCGGACAGCAGCTTCAAAAACGTCGATTTGCCCGCGCCGTTGGCGCCGATAATGCCGTAGCAGCTGCCGGGCGTAAACTGCAGATCGACCTGCTTGAACAGCACAGAGCCGCCAAACTGCATGGCAAGGTTGGAAATGGTGATCATAGAAAAACCTCATCAATGTTATTTTTTCTTATCATACCACAAAATCCAGTGTTTGCAAGGGAAACCGTGGGAACCGCCGGTATGGCCGGGAGCTCATTTAAGAGAAGCAGCAGCCAGGAGCGTCCGGCTTGGGTGCGTGCGGTTTTGCTGCCAGTTGCTTCTGAACCAGACCGCTGCGGAGTCACAGCGGCAGGAAGGAGAACGCCCGTGTGAGTACCGGCGCGAACAGCACGGCTGGCAGGAGGTCGGCGGTCTTGATCTTCGTGAGGTGCAGCATATTAAGGCCGATGGCAAGGATCATCACCGAGCCGCAGCACGTGATCTCCGCGATGGCCGCGTCGGACAGCAGCGGCGCGATCACGTGCGCCAGAAGGGCAAGCAGACCCTGATACACGAACACGGGCACGGAGGAAAACAGCACGCCCAGCCCCAGCAAGACGGACAGCATACAAGACGAAATGCCGTCGAGCAGGGATTTTGTGAACAGCAGCTCATAGTCCTGCTTCAGACCGGCGTTGAAGCTGCCGAGGATCGCCATCGCGCCCACGCAAAACAGGAGCGACGCCGTCACAAAGCCCTCGGCGATGGGGGTCCGCTTCCCGCCGCGCTGGAAGCGGCGCTCGATCCTGCCGCCGAGGCGCTCAATGCGCCCGTCGAGATCCAGAAGCGTCCCCACGGCGGTGCCGAGCACCATTGACACGATCAGCACGAGCGTATTTTCGCCCTTCAGCATCCCGCTGACGCCGACATAGATCACGCAGAGCGCGATTGCGGTCATGATCGCGTTTGTGATTTTCTCCGGGATGCCCTTCTTTGCCAGCAGCCCGACCGAGCCTCCGGCGAGAATGGCAAGCGCGTTGACAAGAACTCCAAGCATAAATATGGCCTCACTTTGAACAGGATATCTTGCCTCTTATCCTATCATATGCGTGTCGAAGAAAAAAGAGATTTTTCGCAAAGTGGAGGAGAAACGCAAAATAAGCGGGAAAATTCAGGCTGGATCAGGGACGATATTCCAAAAAAGGTAGAAATCCTGATCAAAATGTAGTATAATGCCCTTATCTTGATAAACAGCGCCCGCCGCTGCGCGGACGCTTGGGAGTGTATATGAAACTACGCAGAACAAAGCGAATGCCCGCCACGGCAAAGCAGAAGCTGCGCGCAAAGAGGCTGGCGCAGCTGAAGCGGTTTTTGCGCGAGCACACCTGGGGCGTGATGATCACGGTTCTGATTATGATCGCGCTGATCCTGTTCGTCTGCGTGATCGCCGGGGCCACGCCCAAGGAAGCGTCTGCGCCGGAGACGACGCAGGACGAGACTCCGCGCTATGAGTCGGGCTTTATCTGCGCCATCACGACGCAGGTCCCGTATTATACCGAGGAGCTTTCCGAGGCCGGAACGGTCGCGCGCGGGATGCAGATCACGTATTCGACCGACCGCTCTGTCGAGCGCGACGGTGTCCGGTACTATCTGACCTATTTCTCCACGCTGGACTGCGGCTATGTCTCCGAGGAAAACCTGACGCAGGACCCCTCCGCCGTGATTGCAGAGAAGGTCGTCTATGTCCGCACGCCGCAGAACCTCCGTCTGGACAAAAACACGCTCGAGCTCGGCACGCTGGTCGAAAAGGGAACGGAGCTGCAGGTTCTGAGCTATGAGGGCACGACCGACGGCGTCGTCGATCTGTATCAGGTCTCCTATCAGGGCCAGACAGGCTACATCAGCGGCCAGTACGTCTCAACCGTGCAGGCGGAGGCCAACGACGTCTATGACCGCTTCGGCGTCTACGCCATCCACGCCGGACGCGGTGATAAGTGGGGCGGCGGCGACGCGGAAAGCCTTGATTATTTCCCACGCACGAAGGCAAGCTTTGAAGACAACAAAATGCCGAACCCGTGCTACGCAATTTATCTTACCTGCGACCCGGCAATTTTAAAAGATATCGACAAGTACATCGAATACGCAAAATCGACGAAGATCAACGCCTTCGTCGTCAACATCATGGATGGCACGTCCATCGGCTACGATTCGCCTGTGTACGAGGAATATTCCCCCACGGCGTATCAGTACGCCCAAAACTCCGTCGCAGATTATCAGGCAGTCATTCAGAAAATCAAGGACGCAGGATTCTATGTGATCGGCCGTCTGACAACCTTCAACGACTCCTTCTTCTGCCAGGATCATCCCGAGTACGCCATTGCCGACGGCTCCGGCGACTCGCTGTATGTCGCGGCCAGCTACTGGCCCAGCGCCTTCTGCCGCTACGTATGGGAATACAAGGTCGCGCTGGCCATCGACGCGGTGCAGACCATGGGCTTCGACGAGATCCAGTTCGACTATGTCCGTTTCCCGGACAACACCGACCAATATGAGGCCTCCGGCGATATCGACTTCCGCAACGAATACGGCGAGACAAAGGCACAGGCCATCCAGCGCTTTTTGATGTACGCCACGGATATCCTGCACGAATACGGCGTCTACGTCGGCGCGGACGTCTTCGGCGAGACGAGCCGCAACTACGTCACGGCCTACGGCCAGTACTGGCCGGCCATCAGCAATGTTGTTGACGTGATTTCCGGCATGCCGTATCCTGACCATTTTGCCCGCAACGGGGCCTACCGCCCGTGGGAGCATCCATATGAGACGCTGCTCGACTGGGCAGAGTCCGCCGCCAAGCGGCAGGCCGAAACGCCTACGCCCGCAGTCGACCGCACCTGGATTCAGGCCTATAACGCCATCCAGCCGCCCTATAACGAATACGGCGTGCAGGAGATCGGCGACCAGATCCGCGCGCTGCGGGAAGAGGGCCTGACCGGCGGCTTCATGGCATGGAACGCCTCCTGCAGTCTCACCAAGCTCGAAGAGCTGCGCCCGCTGTACGAGGCGCTGGAATAGAGCCAACCTTTGCTGCGCCTGTTCCAAGGGCCGTTGATACCGCTGCCCCAAAACGAGAAACCGCCCGGCTCCAAATCGGAGCCGGGCGGAAATGCGTTAGGATCAGAAGATCGCAACAACAGCGCCGTTGTAGGTCTTTTCGATGTATTCCTTCACAGCGTCGGACTGGAGCGCCTTGACAAGTGCCTGGATCTTGGCGCTGTTTTCTTCGCCTGCGCGGCAGGCAATGATGTTGGCGTAGGTCTGGGCCGCGTCGCCGGAGGCATCTTCGATCGCGAGCGCGTCAGCGGCGTGGAGGCCTGCCTGCAGCGCATAGTTGCCGTTGATGACGGCCACGGTGCCGGGGTTGGAGTTCGCCAGCTGTGCGGGGACGGTATCGGCCTGCAGCGGCTGCACGTCATGGCCCTTGGCATCGACAATATCCAGCGTGGTCACGCCCTTTTCCGCGGAAGCGTCGGCGGGCAGCTCGATGAGGCCTTCCTGCGCCAGCAGGAGCAGAGCACGCGTCTCGTTGGAGTCGTCGGCGGGGATCAGGATGGTTGCGTCGGCGGCAATGTCCGCAACAGAGGCAACACCATTGCCGTAGAGGCCGAACGGCTCATAGTGGATCTTGGCTGCGGAGACGAGATCGGTACCGTTGGAGGCGTTGAAGCTGTTCAGATACGGGGTATGCTGGAAGTAGTTTGCGTCGAGCGAGCCGTCAGCCAGAGACTGGTTCGGCAGCACATAGTCGTCATAGATCACGATCTGGAGGTCATAGCCCTCGGCAGCCAGCGCGTCCTTGACCTGCTCGAGAATTTCAGCGTGCGGGGTGGAGGAGGCGCCGACCTTCAGCGTTTCGAGCTTGCCGTCGGTGGAAGCGGCGGTATCGGCGGAAGCATTGTTGTCGTTGGAAGCGGGTTCGCTCTTGGAAGCGCAGCCGACAAGCGCGGCGACGAGCAGCAGAGCGGAAAGAATGATTGCAAGTACCTTTTTCATGATAAAATCTCCTTTATATAATTTAAAATCGGTTTGTTTCTGACGTGCGGACAGCTTCGGTCACATTCGGCCGCATCGCCAGTTGATGCGGAGCAGCCGCTCAAAAATCAGTCTCATGGGACGCTCCTTTCAGCGGGCGCGCTTATCGGTCTTCCGAACGACAGTGGTGCCCACGATCTGGATGAGCTGGACGATCACGACGATCAGCAGCACGCAGACCCAGACGACGAGCTTCTGGCTTCTCTGGTGGCCGTGGATGATGGCGATCTGTCCAAGGCCCGTGCCGCCCAGCGTCGCGGCCAGCGCCGTATAGCTGAGAATGGTAACAGTCGAAATGACGCATCCGGAGATGAGCGACGGCTTTGCCTCCGGCAGCAGCACGTGCCAGATAATCTGAAAATTCGTGCAGCCCATGGCCTGTGCGGCCTCGATCACGCCTGCGGGAACCTCCTTCAAAGAGGACTCGACCATGCGCGCCACATACGGCGCAGCAGCAATGATCAGCGTGACGATGACCGCACCGTTGCCGGTCGAGGTGCCGAGCAGCAGCTTCGCTGCGGGGATCATGGCGACCATGAGGATGACCGCCGGGATGGAGCGGAAGAAATTCACGATAAAGCCGAGCACGGTGTTGACGCCCTTGTTGGGGTGCAGGCCGTCCTTGTCCGTCGCCCAGAGAATGACGCCCAGCGGCAGGCCGATGAGATACGCGAAGATCGTGGTGAGCGCGGTCATGTAGACCGTCTGCCAGATGCCCAGCTGGATAATGTTGTTATCCCAGAGCTTTACGAAATATTCGGTAGCCATTTACCGCTCCTCCTTCCACGTCAGTCCGCTGTTTTTCAGCCAGCTGACGACCTTTTCCGCGTCGTGCTCGTCGTTCGGCAGCTCGAGGATCATATGGCCGTAGGCCGCGCCCTCGACGGATTTCGTATCGGCGAACAGCACGTTCACCGGCACGCGGCAGGCCAGGATCATTTCGGAAATGACGGGCTTCTGCGTATCCTCGCCGTTGAAGATCAGGCGGAGCTTCCGCCCGCCGGTCGTGGGATCGAGCACCGGCCGCTCCTGTGGGAGCACAAGCTCGCGCGCAATATCGGACTTCGGGTTCGTGAACACGTCCGCCACGCGGCCCTCCTCGGCGATGCAGCTTTTATCGATGACGGCCACGCGGTCGCAGATCTGGTCGATGACCTTCATCTCGTGCGTGATGACAATGATCGTCACGCCGAGCGTCTTGTTGATCTCGCGCAGCAGCTCCAGAATGGAGCGCGTCGTGTTGGGGTCGAGTGCGCTGGTCGCCTCGTCGCACAGCAGGTACCGGGGATTGGTCGCCAGCGCACGGGCGATGGCCACGCGCTGCTTCTGTCCGCCGGACAGCTGCGAGGGGAAGCTTGCGGCCTTGTCGGCAAGGCCCACGACCTTCAGCAGCTCCTCCGCGCGCTTCTTTGCCTTCGCCTTCGGCGTGCCGGAAATTTCAAGCGGGAAGCAGACGTTGCGCAGGACCGACCGCTGCTCAAGCAGGTTGAAGCTCTGGAAGATCATGCCGATCTGCCGGCGTACCTGCAAAAGCGCCTTCTCGCTGAGCGCCGTCAGGTTCTGCCCGTCGACCCAGACCTCGCCGGAGGTCGGACGTTCGAGCAGGTTGATGCAGCGCACCAGCGTCGATTTGCCCGCGCCGGACAGGCCGATGATACCGAAGATCTCGCCGTCCGCGATGGTCAGGTTCACATCCTTCAGCGCTTCCACGCTGCCGGAGGCCGAGGAATAGATTTTGCCGAGGTGTTTCAGCTCGATCATGGGAAATCCCCTTCCACAGTGTTTTAATAGGTTTTCTGAAACAAATAAAAAGAGCCGGGAAACTCACATCGTTTCTCAGCTCCGTCATTGGCGGTTTGACTGCCAATATGGAAATTTATGAAACAAAGCGAGCCGATTTTTGAGTACGCGAAAACATGCACATGCAGCGCATGCACATGGGCATCATCATAGCGGTGGTAAACAACTGTTTCATCGCGTGTCGGCTCCTTCCCTGATTTCTGGGGTCATTATATACAGCGGGCCAGCAAATGTCAATGGCAGATTCGCCCCAAAAATCCGCCTTTCTGCATCGATTTTTTGTCAGTCTGTCAAAAAGCAGCCGCTCTGCAGCAGAGTCAGGGTGCTCATCTTGCGCTCGGAAGCCGTATCGATTTCCTGCACCTCATAGCGCAGCTTGTAATTCGCGCCCACATCGGACTCGAAATCATCCAGATCCTCGCCCATAGATTCACAATAGTCCCTGACATCACGCACCGGCGCGGGCATGGCGATCCTGCCGTCGACGCTGCTCGGCATTCTGCCGGTCGGGTACCTGCTCTCCATGCGCGGCACGCTGTCTGCTGAGACGTTCCTGTCGGTCATTGTGCTGTCCTTCGGCGTTATGCAGCCGCTCATCACCGCCTTTTCCCACACGGACGATATCGCGCAGGCCGGGCTGCAATATGGGAAGGACCAATATGACCGGGAGCGTTACGCGGAGCTGCGGCAGATCGCCGCAGCAGCGGGCAGAATGATCGCAGTCACTGCTGCAGTCAGACATATTTTTCGTATCTGCATGGTCCCTGCACCTGATTTCCCAGCCAGCACGCGCGGCAAGACCTTTCTGCAATCGCTTCCGGCCCGAAAACAACAGACGCAGCGCAAACCGGCCTGATCGGATCGCACTGCGTCTGGCGTTTTTATTTTTCTGTCAAGCATATTGCGTGATGTGCATCATGCAATATGCTTTGCTTATTATACGCAGGCATGGCGGACTGTCAACGGGGCTGCCGCGAAACAGCCCCGTTTCTTGCTTCGAATGCGCTGCTTTACACAAACTTGATCGTCAGCGCGATAAAGGTCTGCGCCATATAGTACAGCACGTGCAGAACCGCGTTGCGGTAGGGGCTGTCGTTTTTGCCGAAGGAGAGCACGACCAGCATATTATCGCTCGTCGAGAAGCAGATGCCGCCGACAAAGAACAGGAACAGCGCCCGGTTGGACTCGATAAACGCGCCCGTCGCCGCGCAGGCCGTCATGAACAAAACGCCGCCGATATAAAGCACGCCGAGCGGCGTAATTTTGCCCGCGCGCACCTCCTTGGCGTATGCGTAGAAGCAGGCCGCGCCCAGCGCCACCACCGCGATGGGGATCGCGTACAGCCACGCCGCCGGGCAGAGCGCCAGGATCGCGAGAATATACACGATATGGCCCAGAAAAAACGACACGGAGCCAGCAGCGAAGAACAGCCGGTGCAGCTTTTCCGACAAAAACCGCAGCGCCAGAAGCAGATCGCCCAGCATCCCGAGCGTCAGTCCCGCCACGACATACCATCCGTACAAACTCGGCCCCATCCGCCGCAGCTCCAGCAGCCCCAGCAGCCCCAGCAGCACGAACACCACCGACGCCATGGTCTTGAGCACGACAGACGACGCATCGCGCCGCTTATAAGAGCGCATGATGAACAGCGTCTCCAATACCGCGCCCGCACTGATCAGCAGAATCTCCAGCATCCGCCTCCCCCCTTTCCGCGTGTTCCTTCTTCCCGCTTATTTTACCATGTCCGCCGCGCCGCTGTCAACGTTACGTGCCTGATCGTATTCGTACAGCAGCTTCGCCACGGCCTCGCGCGTGACCGGCTGCTGCCAGCCGAAGTTGCCCGCGCTGTCGCCGGTAAAAATGCCGTTCTCCTTGGCCCACTGCGCCGCCTGCAGCGCCCAGTCGGACGGATGGTCGCCCGTTCCCTTCAGAGAAAGCAGCTCCTCCTTCGTCATCTCCATCACCTCCATGACCTGCCGTTTGAACGCGAACCATGCGTTCTCGTCGTCTACCCACATTGCGGGGCACCGCTTGCTGACCACGTCATAATGCCGCAGCACGTTTTCGATCGGAATGCCGTACTTGCGCATCAGCCTTCTTGTCAGCAGCGCCACGTTCGCCACGACCGCGTCCTCCAGCCAGTAGCGCCCCGCGTCATACCGGCAGCACATCTCGATGGAGATCGAGTTGCCGTTGCGGCAGCGCGGATGCTTCTGCGTATAAACGCCCGCCGTGCCGACCGACCATGCCGTATCCTCGTCGCTGACCGACTGCAGCCAGCCGTTCCGGTCGACAAAATAGTGGGCCGAGGCCCCGCGCGGGGACTCAAAATATTTGAGTCCCGCCGCGGCGGAGTCGTTGCGCCCGGCCGTGTAGTGCAGCACAAGAAACTCGATGGGTGCGCTGCGGCCCTTCGTGTAATTACTCGGATGCGCCGTCGTCATGCCGTGTCTCCGCGCCGCTCTGCAGCTTCTGCGCCTGCGTCCCGAAATAAAACGCGATGACCGTCGTATAGATCATCATAAAGTCCTGGCTGACCTCGCCCCTGACCGCCTGACAGGCGAACACCGCCGTCAGCGCCAGCGTCACGATCGACTTGACCGTCAGCAGATTTTCGATGCGCTTCAAAAACTGTTCCATACCTCCAAAGCTCCTTTCCTGTACCTGTGCCTATGTCACGATCTCCCATTCGGCGACCTCGCGGGCAATGCGCTCGATGAACGAATTGCCGTGCAGCGCCTTATACGCCTTGTATTCATAGAGAAAATTCTCATATTCATACTGCCGGATGGTTTTTTCTTCCCTATGCTTATAATATGCCGCCAGCATATCCGCGCGCAGCATACAGCGCTGCCCTTCCCGGATCGCGCTGAGGCCGAACAGCCGCCCGCGCACCGGCTTTGCCAGAAGCAGCAGCAGACTCAGCACGGAACCAAGCCCGCTGCACACGCTTACAAGCGCGAAGAATGCGCCCGTCTGCTCCGCACTCATTGCATCGCTCCTTCCGCCGCCTCCAGCAGCGCCGCCAGCTCCGGCAGCAGCGCTTCGATGGTCTTTTTCGCTGCCGGCCCGAGCGCCGCGTAGCTCTGTGCGAAGCGCCTGAGCACCGGCAGCAGGGCCGCCAGCTTCTCCGCCGCGCCGGGGTCCAGCGCGTCCAGCCGCGCTTTAATCCGCGTGAGCAGTTCCCGTTCCAGTCTCGTCATGCCAGCGCCTCCTCCAGCTCCTGCAGCGCCTGCTCCAGCTGCGTATAGCTGCCCATTTTAATACTGAGCGTCCCGTCCCGGTTGTCTGTGATCGGGCCTGCGACGCAGTAGCCGGAGCAGTCCTGCTCCTGCGCCGCGTCATCTGCGTCGGCCTCACGCCGGACGATGCCCCAGCGCAGCCCATCCACAAACAGCTGCACAGCCTGTGCATACGGCATGGCAAGCGTGACGGTTTTCGACGCGCGGCCATCCCAGTCGCGGTCGATCTGCTTTCCGCAGAAGTGCGCGGGGTACTCCGTTCCGTTTACCTTCAGATATTCCATACGCTTCCTCCCTTCAGAAGCAGAACGCAAAGCTTACGCCGAGGCTGCTTGAGGCATTGGACGCGCCCGCCTGGCCGTTTGCTCTGACTCTGCCAAACATACCGCCGCTGGCTGACGACCGTTCCCACCAGAACTCGTCAACGCCTTCTCTCTTCTTGATCTTCGGGTTGCCTGCCTTGTAATAGTCGTACTGGCTTCCTTCCCCGGCTACGGAAGAACTTGCAGTCCCGAAAATCTCCACCTCGCTGAGCAGGAACAGCGTGTCCGATACTGTCTCAATCGTCGTGCTGTTGCCCCCCTCAGATGTCTTCTTGTTTACCGCGTGGATGCCGTTCTGCACCTCCGCCGGCATCAGCGCCAGAATCGCGGGCAGATAGGTCAGGCGCATATCGGTGTTCTTCCAGCCGAGACCGCTCAGGTTGGTGCTGTACATCTGCTTTGCTTCGCTGTAACAATCATGCAGCTGGAACGTCAGCGGAGCCGTGCCGGAGCCGTCCGCATACTCGTCATGATTCTTGCCGATGATATCGACCTGATAGGCCGTCCCGCCAATGTTCATGGTCTTGCTGTCGCCCACGGCCCAGCTGTCCGGGGCGATCCCGGTCCTGCACACTGTAATAATCTCTTCCCATGTATTGTCGGCAAAGCTGTCGTGATACAGGGGCATTTTCATGCTCTGCGTGCCGATCACGATGCTCTGCGCGGCATTCACCCCGTTTTTCGCCGACGTAACGCTCCACGCGCCTGCCTCCGGCAGCTCCAGCGTGCACACTCCGTCTGTCCCGGCAGTTCCCGTGACCGTTTTGGAGCCCTTCACTGCCGTGACTGCCGCCCCGGCAGAGGTGGTCACGACCAGCTTCGGCGTAATGCCGGTCTGGATCGCCTGAATTGCCGACACGAAGCCAGACGGATAGATCAGCTGCGCGGATGTGCCTCCCTTGGCTCTGATCGCGTTCGCGACCGCCGTGAGGTCGGTGTCAAATGTCAAAAATTCCGCCATCAGAAGCTGCCTCCATTCGCGTTCGTGATCGTCGCCGCCGCCCATGCGCCATTGGACACCCGCAGGAACTTTCCGTTGTCGGAGGCCGTCACATCCGGCAGGAATTTTTCATCGCCGGACAGCGTATATCTGGTTCCCCAGAAGCCCTCTGCGGCGTCCGCCGAATTGATCCACGCATAGCAGACCCTCAGTTCCTCCGGCGTATCGCCCTGCGTCATTTCTGTCAGCGCAAATTTTGCATATCCGTCCGAAGCGTCCGCATTCAGTTCTGCCAGCGGAAGCAGCACGGTATCATCACCTGTGCCCCCGTCCAGCTTCAAAATTGCACGGCATGGCCGCCCTGCCTGACAGGCGGCAAGGATCTCAGCGAATGACTTATCATGTGTAGCATCCTCGTCGTACACATCCTGCCCCGACAGCGTGCAGGTCACATAAAACGGCTCCGGGTCTTTGCCTGCTGCGCCCGCCGGGCCTTTGATGCTGACGCTGGCCGGGTTCTGTTTTCCGCCGTCGTTCGTCCAGCTGAGAACACCGGCTGCGGAAACATGGGGCGTAAAGGTCGTGCCGTCCTGTCCCGGCGCACCGTCCGCACCTGCCGGCCCGGCAGACCCATCCTGCCCGGGTGTCCCCGCCGGGCCTCTGATGCTGACGCTGGCCGGGTTCTGCTTCCCGCCGTCGTTCGTCCAGCTGAGAACACCGGCTGCAGAAACAGACGGCGTGAACGTTGTGCCATCCTGCCCCGGCGTACCGTCCGCGCCCGCCGGGCCCTGTGCGCCGTCCTTTCCGGGCGCACCGTCCGCGCCGGGGTCGCCCTTGTCTCCCTTTTCGCCCCTTGCGCCCTGAAGCGGCCCGTTGTTGATCCAGCTCTCTGTTACGCCGTCGAAAATATAAATGTCATACGGCTCCGACGTACCGACGCCGTAAGCGTCGCCCGCCATCGGCGCCTGCACGGACGCTTCCAGCGCGGAGGCCGTCTCATAATACCCCTTCATGAGAAAGCCTGCGCCAGTCTCGCCCCTCGAACCCTGTGCGCCGGTTTCCCCCTTCGGGCCGCGTTCGCCGGGGTCGCCCTTTGGGCCCTGTGCGCCGGTGTCGCCCTTCGGACCCTGTGCGCCGGTGTCGCCCTTCTCACCCTGCGCGCCTGTTTCACCCTTTGGCCCTTGCGCGCCTGTTTCGCCTTTTGGCCCCTGTGCACCCGTCTCGCCTTTTGGGCCTTGCGCGCCGGTATCGCCCTTCGGGCCCTGCGCGCCGGTGCTGCCCTTCTCGCCCTGCGGCCCCACGACGCTTCCAACATCGACGGTGCTGCCGTCCGTCAGCGTGAAGACGAGCCGTCCCCCGTCCGTGACCTCAACCGCCTTCACGCCTCTGGAGATCAGTCCGCCAATGGTCACTGTGATCGCATTCGGAATCTCTACCCGCATACCTGCACCTCACTCTGCCGCCGCGCGGTTGTCCCGCGCAAGCGTTGTTTTGTCGCCGTGCGTATACAAAATGTCATAGAAATACGCACCCTTCGGAAATTTTGCGCTGACCGTATCGTCAAACGTCAGCGTTGCCTGCCCGCCTGTCACGCGGTCAAACTGAAACGTATGCACCGGCGCGTGCGACGCGTCAAAAAAGCTGACCGTCAGACTGTCGGACGCGCCGACCGTGACCGGATCGCCGTCCTGATCGCGCAGCTCCAGCGCCAGCGTCACGGAAAACGTATCGCCCGCGTACCAGCGCAGCACACCGCCCGCAATGCGCGGGCTTGGCTTTGCGCCCGGAAGCTTTGTCATCTGTTCTCCTCCTTCCGGCCTTTTCAGTTGATCTCATCGCGGCGCGCCGTGCCGGGCGCCGTTCTGCCGCGCTTTTCGCCTCTGCCTCTGGCAAGGGAAGACGAGCGCTTTTTCTGCTTGTCCTTCGCCGCTCCCTGCGCCGCCTTCTGCCGGGCCTGCGCCGCCTTTTCCGCCGCCGCAGCCTGCTTGTCCGCGTAGGCGAGCTGCTTCCAGTACTGCGCGTTCGCCGCGTCCTCCCGGTCGGAGCGATAGTTCAGCTCATTCCAGTAATTGTCGTTCGCCAGCTTCGCGTACTGCAGCGCCAGATTCTCGCTGCGCTGCGCCTCGCTCTGATACGCGCCGCGCGCGTCGGACAGTGCCGCGTAATAATCCGACACCTGGTCGCGGTAGCGGTCATAGTCGCTCTTTTCACGGCTGCTGATGCGCGCATAGCGCTCGGAAAGCGCCGACCCCTCGCGGTCATACTGACTGCGCGCCTGCGCGTAGAGCTCCGGCACGACCTCGTTGAGCTTCTGCAGATACGCGTTGTACGACTGCTGCCCCGCCTGCTGGCTGTAGCTTGAGCCGTAGCCGCCCGTGAGAGACGCCGCCGCGCCCATCGTGTTTTCCATCGCCAGCCGTCCCGCGCTCTGGTACTGCTCCCGGTACTGCCGGTACATCGGGTCTGCCCCCAGATCGTAGGAAAACGCCTTCCGGTTCGCGATCTGGTCATAAAGCGCGTCCAGCTCGCTGTCCCATCGGGACGTATAGCTGCCGGGCTTCTCCGACAGCACCCGGTCCAGCGCCGCCTTCGCCTCGCTTGCCGCGCCGGACGGCGTATAACTGGGCGTTCTGACCTGCGCTGTGTCCGTCTGACCGGCCGGAGCCGTTCCGTAACTGCCGCGATAGTTATAGATCGTCTGATATTTGTTGCTGAGCGAGCTGCGGTAGCTGCCGTCTGCGTTTACGCCGAGAATGCGGTACGTGCCGCCGCCCGTCACGACCTCGTCGCCCGCCTGCAGCCCTGCCGGAGCCTTTCCGTTACCCTGCACTCTGTAAAGCGCCATTGTCCTCCTCCTTTTTCTCCTCTGTTTCCGCGTCCTCCCGCGCCTCGAGCAGCCGCACCTGCTCGCGCACCTGATCGAGCACCATTCCGACGACGCACGGCGGGAGCCCGGAGGCGTTGATCGCCTCCACCAGCCCCATACGCAGCGCGCCGATCGCATTCGAAAGCTTACTCATGCCGTTTCCTCCAATTTCCTCACTCTTTCCCGCAGCATCTGGATCTGCCGGATACACAGGGCGATCAGCTCCTCATAGCGCAGGCCGTAGTCCGCGCCGCCGTCCTTTCGCGGCGTTTTCACAAAGGCCGCGAAGTCCTTTCCCGTCAATCCGCACTCCCGCAGCGCCTGCTCCACATCCTGCGCGACAAGCCCCGTGTGCGTCCTGCCGGACGTGCCGCTTTTCAGCCGGTAGCTTGCCGGACGCAGCTTCTCAAACAGCGCGTCATAGCGTTCCAGCGCATACGAAATGTCCGTCTTCTTCTCCCGATCAGATGTAGTGATCGTGCCCGTCTGCGCGTACACGACCGACCACCGGTAATCGGAAAACCCGAGTGATCCCGCGCCGTCAACAGACGGCGCCGCACTGCCGCTCACGACCAGATCGCCGCCCACCGCCATTCGGCAGTTCGTCTGCGCGCCGCCCTCCGTGACGGAGAGCGTATTGCCGCCGTAGCAGAGCTTCGCGCCGCTTGCCGTCGCCACGACCTCGCCAAGCCCACTTTGCATATGGATCCCCGCGCCGCCGTAAGCGCCCGTCGTATAGCCGAGCCACCCGCCGACGGTACCGCTGTTCAGCGCATCGTATACCGCCATATCGCCGCCCAGCTTGATATAATCCGCCGATAAAAGCCCCGTCGTAATGTCGTTTGCCGACAGGTGATCGACCGAAAAATTGTTGAAATCCAGAATGCCGCCGTTGATGCGCGACGCGGACAGATCACCCGTCACACTCGCCGCATCGACCGTAAGCCCCGTGATGCTTGCGCCCGTCACATTCAGGCTCGTCGCCCTGATCGCGCCGGAGATCGTCGCGCCGGAGCACGTCAGATATCCGTTCGCGTCCACCTGAAACCGGTCTGATACGGAGAGGCCGCCCGTCCCGAAATACATACCCGCGCTGCTGCCGAACACGTTTTCCACGCGGTAGATGCTCCCGTCCGCAATCGTCCACGGCCCAAAGGCCGAGCCTGCCGCCGCCGTGATCGTCCCGGTCAGCTTCGCGTTGTACGCCTCCAGTGTTCCGGACGGGAAATGCAGCTTCTTCTCCGACAGATACGCGACCTCCATCCCCTCCTGCCAAAAGGAAATGCGTTTCGGCGTCACGGTCAGCAGTTCGTTTTTCGTCCGGTCGACGATCCTTCCGCCGCCGTCTGTTACGGTCGTCTCGATATTGCCCACGCCCACACCGTACACCGGCGTCACGTCGTTGTAATACAGCAGCCCCGTCTTGATATACTGCTGCGCATTCACGGAAAACGCGTTGTTCACGCCCGCCGTGTAATCATACAGCTGTTTGATCCCGACGGAATTGCCCTCGATCGTCAGCTGCGTCTTTTCCAGATACGTCCCGAAGTCCGACGCCGCGACATAATTCCCCGCAAGCTTCGCCGACCAGACCTCCGAATTCGCCGCCGCAAAATCCGCCGTCTTGATGATGAGGGACTTTAAAGCCGCGTATCCCGAAAGCGTTGTCTTCTTCTCCGCCTCCGGCAGCCCGTCCGCGTCGATGGCCTGCGCGATCTCCGTCAGCGCCGCCCGTGCCGACCAGTCGGCAAGATTCAGCTGCTCCGCCATCCCGCATAGATACCGCCGCATACTCTCCAGCTGCTCCTGCGCCGTCCTGCCCGTAATGGACGGGTATGCAAGCGTCAGGCTGCCCATGTCATCTGCACCTCCTTCCGTGCGTTGTAGGGGCGGACGACTCTGTCCGCCCTCTTTTCGTTTGCGCACAATCCATCGGGCGGGCAGAGTCGCCCGCCCCTACAGAGCGTTCTACGCATCGCTTCCGCCCTCCAACACTCTCGCCAGACTGAACAGCTTCATCTCACCCTTTCCCGTCAGCCGGAATTTCAGATGGTCGCACCGTGCGGGCCGGACCGGCAGCAGGAAGGTACGCAGTCCCCGGCCCTCGATGTGCCCGCAGTGCCGCCACACGCCGTCCGAATCATACTGCACCCAGAAATCGACGCTCGACCCCTTCGGCAGCTGCATCCGCAGATTGATGCGCGAGACGTATTTCTTTCCGACAAGGCCATACGTCATGATCCCCGTCTCCGCCATCCACCCGACCGGCCCGTCCTTCGTCCCGGCCGTGCCGTAAACGGTCCTGAGCGTTCCATTTTCAAGGAAATACAGCTCGTCGCCGACCCGCGCAAACTCGCTTGCGTGCGTGCTGTCCTCCCGGTGCCACAGACCCTTGCGCGTGTCGTAGACGAACAGCGACCAGCTGTGCGCCGCATCCTCCATGCTGATGAAGTATTTCCCGCGCACACCGCCCGCGGCCGCGTTGGCATACAGCACCGTGCCGAAGCAGCCGCCGATCTCCTGCGGCAGGCTCCCGTCGTACACGCACACGCCCATGCGCGACTTGTAATACAGCCGGTCGTCCACCACCACGAGGCTCTTGCTTGACCCGTTCTGCACACCCGCACACTTCTGCACCACGACCTGATGCGCGCCCGAGGCCGACGGATAGACCCGGTGGAAGCAGTCCTCCTTGAAAAACACCGGACTGTCTGCCAGCGTCGCCGCGCCCGTCCATTTCCCGTCCGTGCCGCAGCTGGCCCGCCACGAATCCGTCGCCACCCCCTGATAGCACGCCCAGTTTTTAAAATCGCCCAGCTTGCAGCAGTAAAGCTCGTTCACCGTCTTCCCGTCTGCCACACCGTACTTGCAGCCCCAGAGCCGGTTGCCGCATTCGGTGATAAAGTCCATATCCGGCACACGCCGGGCCGTCTTCACCGTCCCGCTCGTGACCTCCGCCGCCTGGTCGATCAGCCCCACGATGACGATAGAACTCTCGTCTGCGCCGTATAAAATCTGGCTGCCGTTCAGCTTTTTGAGCTGTTCGTTCCCGGAAAGCCCGGAGATCTCAATGCCGTCATACTGTTTGAAGCCCTTGCCGATGCCGTTCGCCGCCAGCTTCACATACACCGTCGGCACGGACACCCACTGCCCCGAAGCCTCGGCCCACTGCTTGATGGTGTGCAGACTCCCCGACGTGTCCAGCCAATACTGCCCGTTCGACGGGCTTTCCGGCTGCGCCGCCTGCGAGAAGCTCAGTGTCAGCGCCTGCCCGTCCGCAAGACACAGCGACACGCTGATCGGCGTTTCCGCCGCGTCGACCGTATTCTCATGCCCCATGTACCCGTTGTCGGAATAATCCTCCGTGTTGAAGTAAATTCCGTCTGGGAAGATGCACAGATACGCGCCCATGGAAACGAGCTGCTTTTCTCCCGCCTTGATGTTCACCGACGGCATATACGCCTCCATGGACGCGCCGTTGATATGCAAAACCTGATTCTGCACCCAGCACAGCCTGTCCCGCGCGCAGATCGCCTGCACCCCTGAAAGCGCCTGCACCGTCCCCCGCCGCACTCTCGGCGCAAGCAGCGGATAGCAGTCCGACGTCAGATTCTCCATGTCGTAGAATTCCCCGTCAGAAAGCTTCAGATCGTGGTCATAGCCGAGAAACGCCTCGGTCGTCAGCGTCTGCTGCCGCTGCTCCGTCAGCTTTGGATAAAACATCCCGCTATCCCCCCTACAGCTTGATATACGCCGCTTCGCTCTTCGGCAGATGCGCCCGGTTGTACGCGTTCTGGTACGCCTGATAGTACATATTGTACTTGGCGGCGGAATTGTTGTACTTCGTCATCTCCCCGTTGGCGTCGTCGATCTTCATCTCCAGATACCACCGGTAAATTTCGTCATACGGCCACTCGATCAGCAGTACCGTCCCGTCCAGATCCGCCTCCGGCGTATAGCCCGCGAACGCCGCCGTCTGCGTCTCATGCTGCGTCAGGATCTCGCGGTACACCGCTCCGTCCAGCTCCGACAGCCAGCGCAGCTTGTCCGCGCTCCCATACTGGTTGGGCTTGAGCCGGTCGACCGTCTCAAGCGCCTCGCGGATGGTCATGCGCCCCGCCTCCTTTCTTCTGTCCGCAGCCCTCAGCCGGCGGCCAGCTCATCCTCGAGCTTCCGTGCCGCCTCCAACTGCCGTCTTGCGTTTTCCAGCACCTCATACACCGGCTCCGGCACCTCGACCGCCTTGCCGCGCGGCACCTGAAACGTGCGTCCGTTGACGCAGACAAACACCGACTGCTGCTCCGTGCCGCCCGCGCGCGGCAGCGTGATCGTCTTCATACTTGCAAATGCATTTTCCATGACAATTTTCCCTTCCTGTCCCGTCTTTTCCGGAGACCGGCTTGCGCCGGTCTCCATCTTGTTTCCTCAGTTTGCTTCGTCCTCTGCGGAATAAGCGCCGCAGCTCTCCACACGCACCATGCGGTCCTCATACAGGATCTTCGCCGCGCTGGAGAACTTGTAGCCCAGCGTCGAGAACTGGTTGAGCGGCCCGCCGACCTGGCCCTTGTCCTTGATGATCATCTCCAGATTGCCGCCCTCGGGGTCGATCATGCCGTAGGCATCCTTGCCGAGGAACAGCGTCGCATAGACGCTGTAATACACCGCAGGCGTACCCTTGGATTCGTCCGCCTCCGTCTTGACCGGGCAGCCCTCACCGTTGAAGATCTTGGCCTCGGTCGTCTCGATGAAGCGCACGCCATGCAGCTCGCCGATCTCGCCGGTAAACAGCTCCGTCAGACCCGCATACTTGTGCGCCTCGATCCAGGCCTCGGACGAGCGCAGATCGTATGCCACGGACGGGTGGATGATGGCAATGTACTTGCCGTCGATCTTCGGGGCCTTGAGCTTTTTGAGCAGCGTCACGGCCTTGTTGACCTCGTCCGGTGTCAGCTTCGCGGTGGTGTCCAGACCTGCGCGGCTGGTCACGGCGGTATGTGCGCCGTTCGTGCCGACCTTGTCGCAGTACTGCACATTTGTGCCAGCTGCGGCGACATTGCGCACCAGCTTATCCTGCGTCGTACCGGCGGACGCGCCCAGCTCCTCCGCCGCACCCAGAATCACGTCGTCAATGGCGTGCAGCTCCAGCTGGTCGGACACGGACACATACGTGCCGTACTGCGTGATGGCCTGCGTCACAGCGCTCTGGCCAAACTTCTGGCCCGTCGGAATGACACCCTCGGTCAGCGCGCCCGCGTCCTCAAGCGTGTTCCACTTGCGCCATTCCACGGTCTTGCCGCGTCCGGCAGGCAGCGCCTGCTTGCGTGCAAACTGCGTGTGGATGAGCTCCGGACGCGCGTTTTCCAGCAGCTCCGTGTCGTAAAACGTCTTCATGGACGCCGTCATACCGCCGCCATCCGGGAACGCGCTCGTCTCACCGGAATACGCGTTCACGTAATTGCCGCTGGCGTTCACCAGCGTACCCGCGTCGGCAAACAGCTGCAAATTCAGTTCCTGCTTCAGATTCATTAAAATCTCTCCTTTTCTCAGAGCCGGACGGTCTCGCCCCGTCTGGCCCGCGCCTTCAGTTCCTCTCTCGTCTGTCTGGACCAGTGCTCCGGACTCTCGGCAAATGCGCCGCCCGCTGCCGGGGCCATGCCGCTCTCGCGCGGGCGGAGGTAACCCGCCTGCATGGCCGCCGTCAGCTCCTCGCGTGCGCGTCTTGCGCCGTATGCCATCGCGCCTGCACGAAGCTCCCGTAAATGTGTCAGCTCGTAAGCGCTTCTGGCATCCACGCCGCGCATGACAAGGCGCATGAACACGGGGCTTTCCAGCTCCTCATGCAGCTGTGCACCCGGATACGCCTCGCGCACCGCCGCAAACTGCTCCCGAAGCGCCTCATACCCCTGCCGCATCGCCTCTTCGCGCTGCTCTTTTGTCACGGGGACTTTCCCCTCCGGTGCGCACGCGGCCAGCCGCTCCGCCTGTTCCGGCGTGAGCTGTGCCGCATCTACGCCGAAGGTCTTTTCCAGTGCCGGCCCCAGAGACTTCAGCACCTGCTCGCTTCTCGCGCAGTTTTTCAGCCGTTCGCGCACGATCATCTGCACCTGCCTGTCATAGTCCTTCTTATACGGTCCCTGGATGAGCGCCCGGAACGCCTCTGCGCGCTCCTGCTCATCCTGCGGCGGGGCGTCCGCCGATACACCCGGCTCCGGCTGCTCCTGCTGCTCCATCGCAAATGCCTGCAGCCAATCAAAGTTTTTCATCCTTTTCCTCCTTCTGCCCTTCAAGCGGGCGACGCTCGGGTCTCTCCAACTTATTTTCAGGGTCACGTTCACCCAAAACCCGCACATAGTCCGGATACCGCGCTGAAAGCAGCCGGTATCCCGCGCGAACCGTCTCAAACATCCCGTCCAGCCGCGCCTGCTCCTGTCCGTCCGCGAACGCCTCCAGCCGGAAGCGTCCGCAGCCCGATTCGATCACCGGCGGCGTTTTCATCCCCGCCGCCTGCACCGCCTCCGCCAGCGCGAACGCCAGCATTGACGCCGCCGCGCAGACGATATCGCTGCCGTACCGCGAAAAACCCGCGTGGCCGCGCACCGTCAGCGCCGTTCTGTCCAGCCATACCTCGATCATCCCGGCTGCGCCGCCTCTCCGGCGCGTTTTCGCGCCTGCTGCACTCTGGCCGGTTCCGCGTCCTGCTTTTTCGCCGTCCGAACCGTCCCCGGAGCCTCCGGCGAGGGCTGTCCTGCCAGCCGCTCGTACAGCTCCGGCTCATACCGTCCCGCTAGCGTCAGCGCCATCCGCTGCCACGCCGCCGCATCCGCACCCGAACGGAGCTTCTGCAAGATCTGCTGCTTGCCGTCAAAATCCATCATGTCGAGGCACGCCAGCGCCTGCTGCTCCATCTCCGGCCGGAAAAAGCCCAGCTGGAAAAACTGCAGCGCCAGCTCATTCTGCGCCAGCTTCGTATACGCCGTGTGCTTCTGTGCCGTGACCGTCACATCGAACACCGGCGTCCGCATGAGCGCCTCCGCCCCCATGCTCTGCGCCTTCAGCCGCGCATTGCAGTAGGACACAAATTCCTCCGCCCCGCTCAGACCCGCAATGCGGAACCTGCGCGGCAGATCATAAAACTGCCGGATGCGCTCGATCACCATGCGGATGAGCCGCGCGTAAGCCCGGTACGCCGACTGCGTCGACGCGCGTGAGCTGCGCCCGGACGCCTCCTGCAAAGCCGCAATGGCCGAGGCCGCCGTCACGCCGGACGAAACCTGTCCGTTCGTCACGTCCGTGTTGCCCGTCGTCCATTTGAGCTCCTCGATCTTGTTGTTCAGCACCTGCACGCAGATGCCCGGCAGCATATTGACCTGCACCTGCTGCAGAGAATCCTGCCCCAGATTCCCGTCCACGTGCACAAACGGCTTTGTCCAGTCCGCATACTCCTGCTCGTTGACCGACCCGTCCGAGCGGCGGAACCACCTCGGTGTCGCCGCCATGATCGTGTTCTTCACGATGGCCTGATCCATCCGGTCGATCTGCTCCTGCGCGCCCTTGCCGATGTCAATATAGCCGTACCCGCAGATCGAGCCCTCGATGGGAAACAGCCGGTCAAAGATGAACGGATACTCCCCGTCGTCATACAGCCCCCGCTCACACGCGGGCGCACGCACCGGCGTCTGCACCAGAACCGTCTCGCCCGTCTCCGGGTCCCGCGCCTCCCGCGTGACCGACGGCATGAACGTGTCGTTCTCCGTCGCGTACAGGACCGTTTCGCCCACATACTTGCAGTAGTGCAGCACCGTCCTGCCGCCCACACGCTTCTTGTAATACCAGTCCACCACCAGCGTCTTCTCCGAAAGATCGACCGCATCGTCCGTCCGGTACCGCGAAAGCACCGCGCTGCTCCCGCCGAGCTTCCCCGCCAGCTGCGGATACGCCGCCAGCAGCGTCTCGTTGTCCTCCAGCTCCAGATAAAACACATTCTGCGACCTCTGGATATCCGTCACGCCCGGCTCCCAGAACAGATTCAGCACATTCACGGGCCGGATGGAGATATCCCCCAGTCCGCCGAGCTTATCCTGATCCCAGTACACGCCCCACACGCCCGTTCCCTGCTTCATCTTCTGCCAGCACGTGTCGGAATAGACCTCCTCAAAGTCGTTCTGCTCCAGAATGCACGGGATGATCGACGAGAGCATCTGCGCCTCCTGCCGGTCGTCCGGCTCGCGCGGTCGGATGACCGGCCCCGGATAGGCCGCGACCGCATCCGCGTGCTTGCCCATGATGACGTTGAACAGCCACCCGGACGCGGGCCGGTCGTCATTCGGGTTTCCCTTATCCGAAAACTGCCGCCACTGCCGCAGCTTCCACCAGTCCTCGTCGGCGATGATGCGCCGTTCCAGATTCTGCTTGCCCTGCTTGTAGCGGCGCAGAATATCCGCCGCCCGCCGCAGCTCCCGCGCCCCAATGACGGGAACGCCTGTTGTCCGTACCTCCATTGCTTCCTCCTAGCTTCTGATTTGATTCAGCGGGTCTGACCAGACCGCCGCCGTCTGCGCCTGCATCATCGGCTTCACCGGCCGCGACATACAGAAATACCGCCATTCATCGCACACATGATCCTCCATCGCCGTGTCCAGATCCTCCGGCCGCGTCTGTGAATACAGCATCAGCGGCACCGTCCGGATAAATGCTTTGCAGTTTTTGAACACATACATACGCGGGTACCCGTTCTCATCGAACTGCAGCCGGTAATGGCACTGCATCCAGCCCGCGATGCGCTCGTTGTCGCCCGGCGTAAAATACACGCCGTACCGCGCCGCCGTCTGCGCCACGCTTTCCCCGCGCGAGGCGTCCCAGATCGCCGGGTCCGCCACGCCCGTGATCTCCCGGCCCTTGAGCCACGGATGCTCCGTCTCAATCCGCCTGATCTCGGCAAACTGCCGGTCCGGCGTCCACTTGACGCCCTCGTTCGGCATCCGCGTGCATCCGTAAAGCTCCAGAATGCGGTAGATCACGCCGTCGTAATCGACCGCCCACCACGCACAGGAAAACGGCTTTCCATACCCGAAGTCATAGCTCCGGCAGACCGTCCACCCCTTGTCCGGCGCAAACGGCTCGATCACGTGCGTCCACTGCCGGTCCTCATAGTGTTCCGGCACGTCGCGGAAGTCCTCAAAAAACTGCCCCTCATACACGTCCCACGACCCATACAGCCACGCCTCGCGCAGCTTCGGCGGCAGCGTTTCCAGCTGCTTCAGATACTCCGGCTGCTGCCGCATCAGCGCCCGGTTGTCCGTCACCAGCGCCTGCACAAAGCTGTAATTCTCCGGCTCCTCTCCCGCCTCGAACCGGCGGTCGATGAACAGCCGTTTAAAATATCCGTGCCCCGGCCCGCCGGGGTTCAGCGTGTAGTACGTCCGCTTCGGCAGCCCGTTTGTCCCGCGCACGCAGGCATTGATCGCGTCGATCCACGCCTTTTGCAGCTGCCCGGCCTCGTCGAGAAACACCACGTCGTATTCCGCGCCCTGATACTGCCCCATATCGCCGTCGCACGCGCAGTAGCCGAACGTGATCGTCGACCCGTTTGGAAATTCGAACCGCTTGTCCGCCGCCTTATATTTCGCGATCCCCGCCAGCTCCTGCCGCAGCGGGTCGATATGGTTGTTCTGCAGCTCCCGCAGCGTCCTGCGCACGATCAAAAGCTTGATCCCCGCATACCGCAGCGCCAGCAGCTTCGCCTTTGTGCGCACAGCCCAGCTCTTCCCGCCGCCTCTGGCCCCGCCATAGGCGATGTGCCGGTGCCGGTCCAGTAAAAACCGCCTCTGCTTCTCATTCGGCGCGCCGATCCGCAGCTCCGTCATTCCGAAAATTCCTCCGCTTCCCGCTCAAATACCACGCGCACGCCCGTCTCCTGCCCGCCGTGCTCCTCCTGCAGTTCCTGCCGGATCTCGACCGCCTGCTTCATCACCTTTGCCAGCTCGCCCAGCTCCCTGCTCGGCGTTTCGCCGTCTTTGATCTGCTCCAGCAGCCGCTTCGAGATCGTCTCCAGCGCCTTTTCCAGATTCCCGGACGCTCTGCCGATGGGGTCCTTCCGCGTTCTTCCGCCCTTTTCCTCAGTCATCCGCATACCTCGCGTTGATGGCCGTATATAGCTCGCATTTCTCGCAGTTTTTCGTCCGGCAGAAGATCTCCATCTGCTGCCGCTTCGCCCGCCCCGAAGCGAACGTCAGCCGCAGAAAGCTCTCGTCCGTGATTCCCTCGCAGTAAATGCTCCTGCCGCTGTCCTCCCGGTAAAACGGGCACCATACCGGCTCAAAGCCCTTCTCTCCGTTCTGCATCCATCTCCACCTCCCGTCTGTGTTCATACCCCATGCGCTCCGCCAGTGCCTCCACCCCCACCGTCTCCAGCAAAAGCGCCTCCATGCATTCCGCGTGCACCGCCGTGCCGTCCATCGCCTCATACCGCTCGTCCGCCTCCGTGACAGCCTCGCCGCACCACCGGCAGACACAGCCGCGCATCATCCTCCCACACCTCCCGAAATCATATTTTTATGCGATACGCAGTTGACAAAACGCGCCGCGCCGGATACAATAAATCTGCATGAATCTCCGGCTGCGGCGCTGCTCCCTCTGATTCCCTGGCCCACGGGCCTGTTTGCTACCGGCCCGCAGCGCTCTCCGCACCTGCCCCCTGAGTGTATCGCATTTATATGCGAATGTCAAGGGAGGGAGGTCGCATTTTTATTTGATTCTCTATTTTGCACAAATGCGAGGTGTCTGTTTTGTTTATTTATAGCAGATTCGAAGCGCTGATCCGCGAGACAGGCGTGACCAAGGCGTCCATCGCCCGCCGCATCGGCCGCACGCCGACCGTCTGCCAGGACTGGAAGGCCGGCAAATCCGAGCCCAGCGCCGACCAGCTCCAGATCGTCGCCGCCGCCCTCGGCACAACGCCCGCCTACCTCACCGGCGCGACGGATAAAAAAATGCTCCCCACCGGCGCACCGGCCGGTGAGGAGGACCCGCTCGACGCACAGCTCAGGGAGCTTCTTTCCCATGCTGACGATGATCTGAAGCAGGCCATGATCGCGTTTTTAGAGCGTTTTCAAAAAAAGTAAGAAACTGCTGTTTTTCCTCCCGGCTCAGCGCCGCAAACAGCCGGACGATCCGCTCGTCCGCCGTTTCCCATGCGTCCTGTCTGTCTGCTCGGTGTTTCGTCATTCTGCATCCACTCCTAAAATTCCGTTCCGTTCTTCCGGCAGCTGATGTATGAGGCAGTGTTTGTATATTAAAACATTTGTTCCATTTTTGCAATATGGCAGAACATACAAAGAATCGGCGAAATTTTCTATCCGCCCGAACGTCATACTGTCCCAAAAACCGGACTTCCGCCCATTCTGCCGCCCCAGCCCCGATTTCTATCCTTGACGCGCCCGCCATTCAGTGCTAAAATATTCCCACCTGCCGGTGTGGTGGAATGGCAGACACAAGGGACTTAAAATCCGGTGGGTCTGTTTCCCCGCCGAATCTTAAGTCCCCAGTAAAATCAAGCGTTTTCAGTTTTCAATGGCCGGAGCAAGCCGGAATTTCTCTCCTGTTTTCTCTCCGTCCGCCGCATCTCCTTTTTGAATATGCCGCTGTGTTGGAATCGGTAGACAAAGCAGACTTAAAATCTGCCAGAATTTTACTTCTGTACGGGTTCGAGTCCCGTCAGCGGCACCACTCAGAAATGACCTTTGGGTGTCAGATGACCGCGCAAGCGCGTCCATCTCGACAGCAAAGGTCTTTCTTCGTTTCCGAATTGCAAACACTTCGTTGGTTTGCAATTCGGCTTCTCCGTCGCTCCTCCTTTCAAAATCGTAACCGCTAACGCTGGGTTACGATTTTGCTTTTTGAAGCACATCCGAGCAATAGCCGTGTCGCTTCGCGATGGCTTTTACGCACTTTCGAGTGCCGATGAGAGATCGAGCAGATTTTCCATAACTGTGCCTACGCTGACCTTGGATTCAGAATCAAGGTGTGCGTAGAGATTCGCTGTCGTGTTATATGTGCTGTGACCGAGCCACGCCTGAATATCTTTCATTCCAACGCCCTGCTTCAGCAGCATGCTGGCGCAGCTATGACGAAGTTCGTGGAAAGTGATCTTTCGGAATTCGGCTTTCTTCAGGTACTTACGAAAATGATCTGTTATAAAGTCCGGCGTATATGGGATGCCAAGCTGATTGACATATACATACTCACTTTCGTGATAGCAGTTTCCGCAGAGTTTTCTGTTGGTCTCCTGCTGCTTTTTCATCTGAAGCAATATCTTTTTGAATTGCGGCATTAAAGGAAGACTTCTGCAGCTGGATTTATTCTTTGCCCGATCCTTTGCAATGATTTTCCGCTCTCCGTCTACGATCGCCTGCGTCACAGTATGCTCGATCGTTATCAGGTTGCTTTTGAAATCAATAGCCCTCCAACGAAGACCGGCGATCTCACTCCGCCGGAGTCCATAATATGCAGCCATCATGACTGGGAATTCAATCGTATCCCCATGCACTGCTGCAATCAGTTTCTCCGCTTCTTCCGCGCTATAGAAATTCGCGTTATGCTGTATCGGCTTTGGCTTCTTGACCCTATTCATAGGATTTACACGAATGAAATCCATTTTCAGCGCATATTTGAATGCGCTCGTCAAATTCGCGTGGTAGTGGATCACGGTATTATTGCTGACATGCAAAACCGTCTGGCAGTATGTATAGAATTCCTGAATCTGAACAGCTTTTATTTCGCCGAGCGTAACACCGCTTTGTTTGAAAAACGGCACAATTCTTTTTTCGATATTGCTTTTGTATCCGGCGTACGTGTTTTCCTCCAGATTGGGTCTTACAATTTCCAGCCAATAGCCCATATACTCCGCAAACGGCATTTGGGATTTATTGTTCACAACCGGTGAAAGGTATTTCGTTCGTGTTTCCTCCAGCATGGCTTCTGCCCGGCGTTTGTTGCCCTTTACCGCCAATCCGGTTCCGATCCACTTCGTCTTGCGTTCTCCCTGCTCGGTCCTGAGTTCGAGAACCATATAGTATTTCTCATTCTTGATTTGCAGATGCCCTGCTACCATCATAAACTCTCCTTTCGGTAGCGGTAAAATTTCTGCCAATGACTGACTTTATTTTACCACTCCCATAAACTGAGCACAATGTTTTATTTGAGCGTCAAACATCTTTAGAATTTGTTCTTCGCCTGACGAACGCGATCACACTTGCTTTGGGAATCAGAAACCTCCGGCCGATTTTGAAAAACTCCACTTCGCCATCATGCAAACATTGATAGACCGCTTTTACGCTGATACCACCCATCATTGTCTGAAATTGCTTCACATTCACCAAATCCGGATAATCCGCAAACAGATCCTGAGTTTTCATTCTGCCCTTCCTTTCTAATATCTTTAATTATGTTAAAATCTATAGTTTGAAAAAGGAATCGGCAAATGCGTAAAGTTTTGTCAACTCATCCACCGCCTGCTGCCGGATTCTCTGTGCTGTCCGTACAGTCATGTGCATAACCTTTGCAACGTCTGTCCACACATACGACTCAAAGTAGTATAGCCGGAGTACTCTGCCCTGGCGCTCATCCAGTAATCCAATATAATGCTGGAGTCGGTCATGCTCCCGCCAGAGATTCACATAGGCAGACGCAAGTTCGCCCAGCGCCTCAGCATTCATCCGTTCAGCCGTTTTCTTATAGGAAAGCGCAACGTCCGGAACAGCTTTTGAGCTGGCCACTTTTTCGCTGCTCGTCAAAGATGGCAGGGACATTGCCTCAATCATTTCCGAATCAGAAACCTGCGGTATATGCTGAAGCTCATACCGCATGAGTTCAATTTGCCGCAGCCGATGTGAAGAATTCTCGAGGAGTTCCAGAATGTAGCTTTTGCATGTAACCCCCATAGTGTTCCTCCCATCCGTGCAAAATCAAAATGGAAAGCAAAAACAGATGTTTCCGCGCAGTGCCGCGCAAAACATCTGTTTCCGTAATTTTCTATGATAAGATTATCACAGAGCAGCGCGACATTACAAGAGCCAAAGCAGAGCGAATCTGTGAAAAATGTGCGACAAAATAGCGACAACGATGGTATGCTGATTTGAGCATTATCATTTCTCCTCTCTAATGTCGCTAACACGAATAGAGCAAATACATATTTTTCCATTCTGCGATTATGAAATACTGCCGTACAGTGGTGACCCATTTATACGGCAGCTTCTTGACGTAAACGCCCCACATAACATATGCGCACTTGTATGAGTGTGTTTTAAGCGACCGGCTGCATAATCCTATGGCTTAAGTTCCGGATGATAATACCGTTTTAACTAAGGCAGCACTGCACAATTGCGTCTTCGCGCTTCGGTGGATCTTTTCCGCCAATTCTGCGGTTTGAGGAGCCTGAAATATGTCGCAGCCGTTGGCGCCGAAGACGCCTTACGGATGCGGGCACATACAGTATCCCTGCGCTTTTCAAACCTTGTCTCGACGAAAAATCTCTCATCGAATCTGCTTGCCAAATTGTGCGGTGTTGCCCTAAATTACCTCACGCATATTGGTCACTTTGATCTTCTGCGCATACCGGCGCATCATTGCTGTAGTTTCACCCTCAAGGTACAACCCATATATCTGTAAAATCAGTTCTGTCAGCGCGTGCCCGTCCGGCAGGCCGGAAATTTCTCTGAGCACCCGCTTCGCGGCGTCATACGACTGCTCTGTTCCTGCCTCACTCAAATAGCAGTAGACTGCACCTGCCGCGCCGACGGCGATATACGCAGGCATTACGCCCATTTCCAAGCACAGCAGGCTGGAGCCGATCAGCCGGTCGGCTGCGCCGAGCTTCCGCGCGGGATCGCCGCCGACACGCTTGCAGGTGTCCTTCAGCGCCGCATTGCGGAAACGGCCCAGCAGGTCGGTGATGTGGAGCATCAGCGGCTCCAGTTCAACGTCGTATTTCTGCGACAGTGCCATTGCGCTCTCCAGCATCGCGTTTTCCACGATGCTCAGAATCTCGGGATCATCAATGGCCTGATAGATATATTTCCGGCCAACGTAGCCGCCGAGATACGCACAGGTTGCATGGCCCATGTTGTGGATGAACAGCTTGCGCTTGATGTAAAAGTCGAATGGTTCATACGGCACCAGATTCTGAATTCCCGGGACTTCGCCCTTGAACGCTGCCAGATCGACTGGCAGGAAGCCGTAGCGCTCGACGCAGACGCGCATCGGGTCGCCATCCTTCATTTCTTCCGTCTGCACCGGCACCATCCGCCCGATGGACGCTTCGACCAGACCGACGCGCGCGTCAAATAACGCTTTTTCCTCCTCGGAGAGATGCTCCTTGAGCATCCCTTCGAGGATCTTATTTGCGTCGTTCAGATTCTCACAGATAATGATGTTGAGCGGCGCATCTGTCTGCGCCCAGCGCTTGCGCAGGCCCGCAACGATGTTTGGAACGATGAATTTGAGGATTCTTGCGCCCACAGCTGTTGCCATGATATCGCAATTGGCGATGGCCTCGGAGGCCGCTTCCTGATCGTTGCCGCTGACTGCCGTGACGTTTTCAATGAGCACGTCCTCATAGCCCTCGCCGGAAACGTAGCGCACCGGGTAGCAGTGCTTCTCCTGCAATGCCTGAATCACCGGCTCCGCCACGTCGATGAATGTGACCTCGTAGCCGGACTGGCTGAGTGTCGCGCCGATAAAGCCGCGGCCAATGTTGCCGCCGCCATACATAACTGCCTGCTTCATTTATTTGCATACCTCTCGCTCTTTGTGTAAAAATCCCGCAGCAGGCAATATTGCGCATACTGTCTCTCATAAATTGCCTGATTCGCAGAATTCGGTACAAAATGTTTCCCATAGCGCACAAAGTGTGACGCAATCTTCAGCGGACTTTCTCCGGTTACGGCAGCAAAGCCCAAAATTGCGCTGCCCATTGCGCCAGTTTCTTCCGTTTCTACTCGGACAATTTCACACCCAAGAATATCAGCCTTGATTTGCAGCCAGACATTTGAACGAGCACCACCGCCGCAAGCATAAAGCCGTTCAAATGTAACGCCGTTTTCCGCCAGCGCATCTTGGTTGTAATGCATTTCAAAGGTAATGCCCTCTAAAATGGCGCGATAGATATCCGAAAGCCGTGTCTGTGTTGTCAATCCTGCGATCAATCCGGTTGTACTGGGATTCACCTGCGGCGTTCCTCCCATTCCCTGCAAAACGGTAACACGAGCAGGTTCGACGGTTCAGCCGGGCAGTCACGGTTAAAGACATCATAAATATCTGTGGCGGAACGTTCCGCTTCCTGACGGAATATTCCGCCGAGCGCATCGCGGTACCAGCGCACAACCGACCCTGCCGAAATATTGTAGGCATACGTCACATAACCACCCGTTTGCAAATACGGTACGCAGGCAAAGTTATTCTTTTGAAAACCCAGCCCTTCCGGAATTTTGGAAAACAGCGGCGTAATGCATTCACATGTCCCCGATGTATCAACAGCATCGCCGGGCCGACATACACCCGCACCAAGCGCATTGACGATTTGATCGTGGCTGCCGATAACAATTTGTACCGTTCTGGGTAAACCAAGCGTTTCCGCAAGATCCGGCAGGATTGTTCCTGCAATGCTTCCGGTTGGAAGCACTTCTGGCAGCAAATCGTGCGCAATGCCGCACAAGTCCAACAGTTCGTCCGACCAGCAATGCTTTTCTACATCGTACAACAACGACCGACAAGCGAGTGACTCGTCGCAAACTGACTTTCCGGTCAGACAAAAACACAGATACGACGCAATGAATAAAAACTTATAAACAGGTTTCCTTGCATTTTTCAGTGTGTAGCACATTTTTGCCAGCGAATAAGATGCATCCGGCATGATACGCGCGATCCTCATGAATCGCTCTGCGCCGACACGCCTGACCAGCTCTGAGAAATCTTCTGATTCCGCATTTCCGAAATACATCAGAATATCCGACAGTGGTTTGCCCTGTGCATCAACGGAAACAAATGATTCCCCGAAAGAAGATATAGTGATTGCTGCAACATTCATCAGTGTGGGAAGTTGTTTGCAGCAGTCATCCATGACACACATCACTGCACGGTACAGCATATCCGGCGGCAGGTTGGACGTTCCTGCCGCCAACGTATACTCTGCATAGGACAGCGCATGCTGTACACCACGTTCATCGAATGCTGCGCATTTGCAGCCCGTGCCGCCGATGTCGACTCCAAGACAAATCATGCACCGCCCTCAGTCAATATCGACCCACTCGTAGCCGAGGTAGGTCGTGAACGCTTCCTTCAGAATGTCCTTATAATGGCCCTCGCAGATGGCGGTGTGGTGCTTGAAGCCGCCCTTGGCGAGCGTGA
>OGLG01000167.1_pt1 | contig 63220 bp, 52 predicted proteins | sample 1572621 | NCBI WGS metagenome assembly OGLG01 (sample SAMEA2581912, study PRJEB24529) | metagenome | biome: Human gut stool | place: China | collected 2011 | reverse complement strand
GAATGAGTTTTCCGGTGGACAGCGTCAGCGTATCGGAATTGCCCGTGCACTTGCGGTAAATCCGAAATTTATTGTCTGTGATGAGGCGGTATCTGCACTGGATGTTTCCATTCAGGCACAGGTTGTCAATATGTTTGAGGAATTACAGGAAAAACTTGGAGTTGCCTATCTGTTTATCGCACATGACCTGCTGGTTGTGCATCATATTTCCGACCGGATTGCAGTTATGTATCTGGGAAAGATGATGGAAATTGCGGATGCAGATGAGTTAAATGCAAATCCGATACATCCATATACACTGAGTCTGCTGTCCGCAGTTCCGATTCCGGATCCGGAGACAGCAAGAAAAAGTCATAGAATCGTGCTGGAGGGGGATGTTCCGAGTCCGCTGAAAATGCCAACCGGATGTCCATTCCGTACAAGATGTAAGTATGCAACGGAAAAATGCGGTCAGGAGATGCCGCAGCTGACCGACAGGGGGAATGGTCATATGGTTGCATGCTGGAATAAATAAGGTTTTTTCCCGCAAGGGTGAAACATATAAATAATTTTCAGGAGGAACAATTATGAAGAAGAAACTTGTATCAATCATGCTGGTTGCTGCAATGGCTCTTAGCGTAGTTGCATGTGGTTCATCAAAAGGAAACTCTGCAAAGACGGACGGAACCGAAGCAATGGCTTCCAGTGTAAGTAAAACACCGGACAACCAGATAAGCATTAACCTTGCTTCCGAGCCACAATCCATCGATCCGGCACTGAACTCTGCCGTAGATGGTGGATGTATGATCGTGAATTCTTTCGCGGGTCTTTATACCTACGACAAGGACGGCAAGCTCATCTGGGTCTGCCCGCAGTGCGGCAACACCGACCAGTCCAAGATGAACGTCGCCCGCCGCACCTGCGGCTACATCGGCACCCAGTACTGGAACCAGGGCCGCACCCAGGAGATCCGCGACCGCGTGCTGCATCTGTAATTCTGAAATTCGATCTGCAATAAGACATTTTCGTTAAAAAACAGCCCTGCTTGGCACCTTTGCAGTGTCAAGCAGGGCTGTTTTCTGAAATATGTGTGCAGCATCGGCTGCTGTGCCGCCTCCGGGGCATCCTGTTATTTTGTCAGGTATCGGTGCAGCAGGACGGCGACCTCGGCACGGTTCGCGCCGGTCTGGGGGTTCAGCTTCGCGCCGCTTCCCTTGAGATAGCCGCAGCCGACAGCCCAGCGCATCGCATCGACAGCGTAGGCGCTGACATCGGAGGCGTCCGTATAGCTGCGCAGGCTTGCGGACACGGCGGGTTTTCCGGAAAGCCGGTAGAGAATGGAAGCCAGCTGCTCGCGCGTGACGGCCTGCTTCATGCAGAATTCCGTCTCGCTCACGCCGCCCGCAACGCCGTTTTTCCAGGCCCAGACGACCGCGTCATAGGCGTAATCCGATTCCGAAACGTCCGTGAACGGGAGGCTTCCTCCGGAAACGGCGGGAGAACCGGCGCTCCGGTACAGAATCAAAATCAGATCGCCGCGCGTCATGCTGCCGCGCCAGTTGAAGGTCGACGCGTCTGCGCCCTGAATCAGCCCGTAGCCGTTCATGAAATCAACGGCGTCCGCCGCCCATGCGCACGTCCCGGCGTTCACATCCGAGAAGACGGCGGAGGACTGCTTCGACGTGACGCGGACGGTCAGCTCACCCGTGCCGAGCTGCGTGCCGCCGCTGTCATAGGCGGTATAGACGAGCTTCAGCTGCGAGGCGCAGTCTGCTGCCGGGAGGAAGTAGAGCGCGTCCAGAAGCGGCTCCGATTTCCCGTCGTCCGTCAGATAGAACCGGTCCTCCGGATAGCGGACGGCGGTATACGCGCTGCCCGCCACGCTGCGGAAGTCCTTCAGCAGCCGTCCTGCGCTCGTCTCCGGCTGCTGGAAGCTGACGCAGACCGCATCCGGATATTGCTGCGCGATATGACCGGCGGCGTCCAGCGTCTTCAAGAACGCGCCGGATGCCGTGACGTTGCTGTCTCCGGAGACGGTGACAACGGCGCTGCCCTCGCAGCGCGTTCCGGCGGTGCCGACGGCGGTAAAGGGGATGCAGACGGTATACCGTGTGCGGTACGAGCCGGTCAGATACGCCGCCGTGTCGAGATCGAGCTGGGAAAAGCTCGCCTGATAATAGCACGCGTCCGTATCGGCCAGCGCCTGTCCGTCCTCCGCAGCCGTATAAAGCGCGCCGAACATGGACGCGCTGCCGGAGGCGCTCAGGTCGTAGCCCCTGCCGCCCGTCTCAGCCGTCGCGCGGGACACCGCAAACAGCACGTAGTCCAGCGTTTCGCCGGGCTTGCCCCGACCGGAAAATGCCTTGCTGAAATCAGCCTCGGAAAAGCGGACGCTGCCGCCGAAGCCGGCTGCGTACTCCACGCTGAGGCCCGGCACGGAAGCCGCGGCCGGCGTGATCGTGATAAACGCACCGGAGGCGGAATATGTTTTCCCCCCGACCGTCACGCTGACGCTCAGCGGCAGCTGCACGGCGGAGCCGGTCACGCCGCCCGCTTTGGTCAGCAGCTCAAGGCTCGACGAGGAAGAGCCTGCGTTCAGCGCCGTCGTGACGGGCTTGTCCGCGTCCTCGCCCCGGAACGCGGCAACTCCCTCGCGGTACGCCTGCCACGTGATGACGGCCCCGCCGCCAAGATATTCGCTCCATTCGCCGTCCGTCTCGCTCCGGCTGTAGACCGTGGCGGAAACCGTCGCGGAGCCGCCCGCCGTTACAACGGCGGGGACAGCGCTGACGGCGATCCTGTATGTATCCGCGCCGCCATCCGCCAGCGCAGCCGGAGCCAGCGCAGCCAGCACCGCGCATACCACCAGCAGCGCGGAGATCCGTTTCCAAACCCGTTTCATATCGTGACACCTCTTTCCGCAGCCGAGTGCCGCAGTGTTTGTTTTCTGCTTCCAGTTTACCGTATCTTTTCGGAATTGCAACACTTTTGTAAATAATTCAGGATTTCTTCACAACTTGCCGCCGCGCAATACGCCCCCTCCATGAACAGCGGCGCAATCGCCGTCGGACATAGAGGGGGCGTACCGTTACCGTCCCCGGTGCTTTTCCTTTCGCTTCTGCTGTCTGCGGTCAAATTTCAGCTGCTTTTCCGCGTCCCGCTGTTCGCGGGTGCGCGTTTTCCGTTCCAGCTTCTGCTCCTCCCGCTGCAACTGCAATGCCTGCTGCGCCTTTGTCCCCACGCCGCAACCGGAGGAAGCCCTTCGGATCTCCCGCTGCATACGCTTCGGATTTGCCGCATCCTGCCTGACAGCCGCTGCGACAGCCGGACTGAATCGGAGCCGCGCGTAATTTTTCAGCACATACGAAAGCACGTCATAGTCCTTCGGTTCTGCGCCGAAGGTGATCTTGCAGACCGAGAGCGTCCCGCCCTCGAACCGCTCGAACACCCCGACCCAGAACGGCGCCTCAAAAAATACCGTCAGCCTTGTCAGATCACTGTCCATCACGAAACCCTCCTGATTGTATGGTACACAGGAACGGACGACCCGGAGGGGAGGGTTACTTACCTGCGCCGAAGTGCAGATGGCTGGGCTACCTACCAGCTCTGGCGGGTGAAGGCCCGCGTTGCGTTTTTATCCTGTGCGCGGCAGCCGCGCCTGCGCCCGCCGTCTGCATTCATATTACCAGAAAGCCGCCGGTAAATCCAGTCCCGCAAAAAATCCGCGCTGTCCGCCGCCGGAATCCATGTTTCAGAACAGATTTTACAATTTCACTTGCAGCCGTTCCCTTCTTCAGGATGCTGCACAAATTCACAAGTCCTCATTGTACAGGCCAATCCCCCGCAGGATGAATAGTCTGCGGGGGAATTTTTTGTGGAAACTGACAGTTTTAACAAACGCGTGTACTTTTTCTTGATTTCTTTTGACAGTTGTGCTATACTGTCAAATGTAAGAGGACACTAACAATCAAAAAAAACGCCCGGAGTATTGAGCATGGGGACAAGCGGACAAATCGTGCCGCGTGTTTGCTGTGCTTTTTTTGCATCTGGAAAAAGCCAGAATATGGAGGGAGGCGGAATGAAATTTGGAACAACGACTTTATGAAGCCCTGCAGCGCAACCCCATTATCGCCGCTGTGCGCGACGACGAGGGGCTGGCGCAGTGCCTGCGCACCGATATCCAGACCGTATTCGTGCTTTACGGCGATATCTGCAATATCTCTGAGATCGTCCGGCAGATCAAGGACGCCGGAAAGATCGCCATCGTCCACGCCGATCTGATCAGCGGTCTGGCTGCGAAGGAGATCTCCGTCGATTTTCTCCGCCGCAGCACGCAGGCGGACGGCGTGATCTCCACCCGCGCGAACATGATCCAGCGGGCAAAGGAACTGAATATGATCGCGATCCTGCGGGTCTTTCTGATCGATTCCATGGCGCTCGATTCGGCACTGAGCGCGAAGAATCTCAAGCCGGACGCCATCGACATCCTGCCCGGGCTGATGCCGTCGATGCTGCGCAAGGTGCGGCAGCTGACGGGGCTGCCGATCCTGACGGGCGGACTCATCACGGAAAAGAAAGAGGTCATGCAGGCGCTCGAGGCGGGCGCGCTCGCCATTTCCAGTACGGCCCCCGCCGTATGGCAGATGTGAGGAGGAACCGCATATGTGCACCGATACAAAGGGCAGGATCGCCGAGGCTGTTGAACAGATGCTGCAGACAAGGCCGGTCTGCAAGATCACGGTGCAGCGCGTGATGGAGCAGGCGCAGATGAAGCGGCAGAGCTTCTATTATCACTATCAGGATATCTACAGCGTGCTGGAATGGATCGTGGAGACGGAGCTGTGCGCCCCGCTGCAGTATGACGGCGCACAGGCCCCCGGCGAATGGTGTTTGCAGGCGCTGACGCTGCTGCGGGAAAAGCAGCCGCTGCTGCGCAAGATCTCGCAGGCACTTGGTCAGGATACGATGTATCGGATTACAGAAAGAATCATTCGTCCGCAGCTTGCCCGGCTCTTGCCGGATCCGGACGCGGTAGACAGCGCGACGCACTCCCTCGCGTTGGATATGCTCTGTCAGGCCGCGTTCTGCACCGTCGACAGTCTCGTCGCTCGGCGGACGCCGCTCGACGCGGAAGCGTTTATGCACCAGCTTCAGGCGCTGTTCCTGACCGTGCAGCAGATTTGATTCTTTATTTTTGAAGCACTTCTATTCTCTGGCTTTGCGCATAGAATGTTGTGTGCATATACGCTATAAATCAATCGATAAATTTTTATTTTTTGTTGATTTTGACATTATTCCAAGCTTGTCTAATGACAGCGGCACAGGTTTCCTGTATACTGACAGTTAGAAGATACCACCATAGAGTGATTCATTTTAATCTGCAAGAAAGATAAGGAGGACGTATTCATGGCAAAATACATCATGGCCCTGGACGCTGGCACAACTTCCAATCGCTGCATTCTCTTCAATGAGAGCGGCGAAATGTGCAGCGTCTCGCAGCGCGAATTCCCCCAATACTTTCCGAAGCCCGGCTGGGTCGAGCACGACGCAAATGAGATCTGGGCTACGCAGCTTGGCGTAGCCGTCGAGGCCATGCAGAAGATCGGCGCAACTGCCGCCGACATCGCGGCCATCGGCATCACCAACCAGCGCGAAACCGCCATCGTCTGGGATAAGGTCACAGGCGAGCCCATCCACCACGCTATCGTCTGGCAGTGCCGCCGCACGAGCGAATACTGCGACAGCCTGAAGGCCAAGGGCCTGACGGACAGCTTCCGGGCCAAGACCGGCCTCGTCATCGACGCCTATTTCTCCGGCACGAAGGTACACTGGCTGCTTGAAAACGTCCCCGGCGCACGCGAGCGCGCAGAGCGCGGCGAGCTGCTGTTCGGCACAGTCGAAACGTGGCTCATCTGGAAGCTGACGGGCGGCAAGGTCCATGTCACCGACTACTCCAACGCCTCCCGCACGATGCTCTTCAACATCAACACACTGCAGTGGGACGATGAGATCCTGAAGGAGCTGAACATCCCCAGATGTATGCTCCCGACCCCGATGCCGTCCAGCTGCATCTACGGCGAGACGGATCCGGCGCTGCTCGGCGGCCCGATCAAGATCGCAGGCGCTGCGGGCGACCAGCAGTCGGCTCTGTTCGGCCAGGCCTGCTATCATCCCGGCGAAGCCAAGAACACCTACGGCACCGGCGCGTTCCTGCTGATGAACACCGGTGAAAAGCCCGTCTTCTCCAAGAACGGCCTCGTCACCACCATCGCGTGGGGCCTGAACGGCAAGGTCGAATACGCGCTCGAAGGCTCCGTCTTCGTTGCGGGCGCCGCGATCCAGTGGCTGCGCGACGAGCTGAAGATCATCGAGTCCGCACCTGACTCCGAATACTATGCCGGCAAGGTCAAGGACACCAACGGCTGCTATGTCGTCCCGGCGTTCACCGGCCTCGGCGCACCGCACTGGGATCAATACGCGCGCGGCACCATCGTCGGCATCACCCGCGGCGTCAACAAGAACCACATCATCCGCGCAACAATGGAATCCCTCGCCTATCAGGTCAACGACATCCTCGTCGCCATGCAGGCCGATTCCGGCATCAAGCTGGCCGCGCTGAACGTTGACGGCGGCGCGTCTGCCAACAACCTGCTGATGCAGATGCAGTCCGATATTTCCGGCGCTCCGGTCCAGCGTCCGACCTGTGTCGAGACGACCGCGATGGGCGCTGCGTACCTGGCTGGTCTTGCCGTCGGCTACTGGGCCAGCAAGGAGGACGTCGTCCGCAACCGCGCCATTGACCGTGTATTCCATCCGGAGATCACCGCAGAAGAGCGCGCAGCCAAGGTAAAGGGCTGGAGCAAGGCTGTCAAGTGCTCCTACGGCTGGGCGAAGGACGAATAAAAAAGCTTTTTCAGGAGAAGAAACGGAAAACAACCAAATATTGATGTATGACAGGGAGGAGTATTCATGTTCTTAAAGTACTTATGTGAGTTCCTTGGCACAATGATGCTGATCCTGCTCGGCGACGGCGTCGTTGCAAACGTGACCCTCAACAAGTCCGGCATGAAGGGCGCAGGCTCTATCCAGATCACCATTGCATGGGGCCTTGCAGTCATGGTTCCCGCGTTCATCTTCGGCAAAGCCTCCGGTGCGAGCTTCAACCCCGCGCTGACCATCGCGCTGGCAGCCGGCGGTATGTTCGACTGGGCGCTGGTTCCCGGCTACGTCATTGCGCAGATCCTCGGCGGTATCGTCGGCGGCGTTCTGGTCTACATTCTCTTCAAGGATCACTTTGACGCGACGGAAGATCCCGGCACCAAGCTCGGCGTCTTCTCCACCGGCCCCTCCATCCCCAATACTGTCCGCAACATCGTGCAGGAGGCCATTGCGACCTTCGTTCTGGTCTTCGCCATCTGTGGTCTGAGCCAGGTTCCGGAGCTCAACGACGGCGTTGGCAAGCTCCTGGTCTTCGGCATCATCGTGTCCATCGGTATGTCCCTCGGCGGTCTGACCGGCTATGCGCTGAACCCGGCGCGTGACCTTGGCCCGCGTATCGCGCACGCCATTCTCCCCATCAAGGGCAAGGGCTCCAGCAACTTCAAATACGGCCTGATCGTCCCCATCTTTGGGCCCATCATCGGCGGTATTGTCGCTGTCCTGCTCTACAACGTCATTCCCTGGTAAGCACATCTGAATACACTCTGCTCTAAGTGAATGTGTCGGGCAGTCCAACCCTCCCACCGGAAGGCTTATTTGGGCTGCCCGACTTTCTTTGGCAGATGAAGGAGGAATCTTTTTGTACGACATCATCATTATCGGCGCAGGCGTTACCGGCTGCGCGGTCGCGCGGTACCTGTCCCGCTATGAGGGACGGATTCTGGTGCTGGAAAAGGCAGAGGATGTGTGCTGCGGCACCTCCAAGGCCAACAGCGCCATTGTCCACGCAGGGTTCGACGCCGCGCACGGAAGCCTGATGGCAAAAATGAATCTCGAAGGCAATCTCATGATGCCGCAGCTTGCGAAGGATCTTGATTTTGCGTTCAAAATGAACGGCTCGCTTGTTGTGTGTATGTCCGAGGAGGACCTGCCGAAGCTGCGCGCGCTGTATGAAAACGGCGTAAAAAACGGCGTAAAGGAGCTGGAGATCGTAGACGCGAAGCGTCTGCACGAGCTGGAGCCGAACGTGTCGAAAAACGCCGTCGCTGCGCTCTGGGCGCCGACCGGCGGCATTGTCTGCCCGTTCAATCTGACCATTGCGCTGGCAGAGAATGCCTTTGACAACGGCGTGGAGTTCCAGTTCAATACCGAAGTCACCGGCTTTACATGGAACGACGGCTATTGGACCATCCACACCAACCACGGCGAGTTTGAAACGCGCTATGTCATCAACGCCGCAGGCGTCTATTCGGACGTGCTGCACAACATGGTCTCGACCCGCAAGCTGCACATCACACCGCGCCGCGGCGATTACTGCCTGCTGGACAAGAGCACAGGCGATTTCGTTTCACACACCGTCTTCCAGCTGCCCGGCAAGCTCGGCAAGGGCGTTCTGGTCAGCCCGACTGTCCACGGCAACACCATCGTCGGCCCGACGGCGATCGACATCGAAGACCGCGAGGGCACGAACACCACCGCCGAGGGTCTGAACGATTTGATCGAAAAAGCGGGCGCAACGGTCGAGAACCTCCCCATCCGCCAGACCATCACGAGCTTCGCGGGTCTGCGCGCGCATGAGGATCACCACGAATTCGTCATCGGCGAGGCCGAGGGCGCGCAGCAGTTCATCGACTGCGCGGGCATCGAATCGCCCGGTCTGACCTCCTCCCCCGCCATCGGCCTGCACGTGTCGGAGCTGATGCGCGATCTGATGGGTCTGCGGGAAAAGGAGCACTTCATCGCCACGCGCAGGGGCGTGCTCGACCCGAAGACGCTCTCCAAAGAGGACTATCAGAAGCTCATCCACGAAAAGCCCGCCTACGGCCAGATCATCTGCCGCTGCGAGCAGGTCACGGAGGGTGAAATCCTCGACGCCATCCACCGCCCCCTCGGTGCGAAGAGCCTCGACGGCGTCAAACGCCGCACCCGTGCGGGCATGGGCCGCTGCCAGGCGGGCTTCTGCAGCCCGCGCGTGATGGAAATTCTGGCACGTGAGCTGCACGTTGATCAGAGTGAGATCACCAAATGCGGCGGCGCGTCCCGGCTGATCGTCGGCACAAACAAGGACAAGCTTGAGGAGGTGCAGGACAAATGAAATATGACATTGTCGTCATCGGCGGCGGCCCCGCCGGTCTGTCGGCGGCTATCTCGGCATATGACGCAGGCTGCCAGAGCATCCTGATCCTTGAGCGCGACGTGCAGCTGGGCGGCATTCTGAACCAGTGCATCCACAACGGCTTCGGCCTGCACACCTTCGGCGAAGAGCTGACCGGCCCGGAATACGCTGCGCGTTACATCACGCAGGCGCTTGAACGCAAGATCGAATATAAACTCAACACGATGGTACTGTCCATCAGCGCAGATAAGCATATTACGGCGGTCAACCGCGAGGAAGGACTGATCGAGATCGACGCACGCGCGATCATCCTGACCATGGGCTGCCGGGAAAGAAGCCGCGGCGCGCTGAACATCCCCGGCTACCGCCCGGCGGGCATTTATTCCGCCGGTACGGCGCAGCGGCTCGTCAACATGGAGGGCTTCATGCCCGGCCGCAGAGTCGTCATTCTCGGCAGCGGCGACATTGGCCTCATTATGGCGCGGCGCATGACGCTTGAGGGCGCGAAGGTGCTGGTTGTAGCGGAGCTGCTGCCGTATTCCGGCGGTCTGAAGCGCAATATTGTCCAGTGTCTGAATGACTTTGACATCCCCCTCAAGCTCAGCCACACCGTTGTGAACATCGAGGGCAAGGAGCGCGTTTCCGGCATCACGATCGCGGAGGTCGGCCCCGACCGCAAGCCCATTCCCGGCACGGAGATCCACTATGACTGCGACACGCTGCTGCTGTCCTGCGGTCTGATCCCGGAGAACGAGCTTTCGCGCGGCATGGGCGTGGATATTTCCCCGGTCACAAACGGCCCCGTCGTCGACGAGAGCCTGCAGACAAGCATCCCCGGCGTTTTCGCCGCCGGCAACGTGCTGCACGTGCACGACCTGGTCGACTACGTCTCTGAGGAGGCTGCGGCGGCAGGCCGCGCCGCCGTGCGCTATCTTGCGCAGGGCGAAACCGCAGAGCGCCATGAGATCCCCGTCACGTTTGAGGGCGGCATCCGCTACACCGTCCCGGCAAGCATCGACCCGAAGCTGGCTGCGGACGATCTGGTGCTCCGGTTCCGCGTGGGCGGCGTGATGAAAAAGCGCGTCGTGAAGCTGCTGCTGGACGACGACGCGGTGCTCACGCGCAGGCGGCCCGTCATGGCCCCCGGTGAGATGGAGGAGCTGAAGCTCACGAAGGATATGCTGGACGCGCATCCCGGTCTGACGCGCATTCATATCACAGTGGAGGAGGCATAACGATGGAAAAACGAGAACTGACCTGCATCGGCTGCCCGCTCGGCTGTTCGATCACCGTCACGCTGGAAAACGGCGAGATCAAAGATGTTGCCGGGTACACCTGCAAGCGCGGTCATGATTACGCGAGAAAGGAAGTCACGAACCCGACGCGCATCGTCACGAGCACCGTCCGTCTGACCGGCAGCGCGACCGGCGCAGCCGTCGTCAGCTGCAAGACGGCGCAGGACATCCCGAAGGGCAAGATCTTCGAGATCGTCGCGGCGCTCCGTCAGGTCACGGCGCACGCGCCCGTGAAGATCGGCGACGTGCTGCTGACAAACGCCGCCGGAACGGGCGTCGATATCGTTGCGACGAAAAATGTACAGTAATTAGGAATGAAGTGCGGAGAAAGTTCACAAATCCTTTCGGATTCGTTCACAGTTCCGACATGATTGGCCGGTATACTCATATTCGTAAGCAAGCCAATCTTTTCTTTCCTCTCTTCTCTTTCTTCTTTCTTTTCTACACCAACAGAACCGGCCTGCCGCACACGCGGCAGGCCGGTTCTGTTTTGTCTGTCAGATTCATTATGAGGCGTTTGCAGCAGGCAACTGCAAACCCGAAAACCTTTCGGCGAATTCGTACCGCGCCGCGTAGGGGCCGACGACTCTGTCGGCCCGATAAATATTGCGGATTTGCCGAAGATTTCCGAGAAAACGCTGCATTCTGCGGGCGGACAGAGGCGTCCGCCCCTACAAGAATCGCAGCAGTTCAATCATATCCCGCACTCAGGTCTGGTGCCCGCGGGATGCGAGAAGGCTTTTGCCGCAGTGCGGGCAGGTCTCGCCGTCGCTGCGGCCGAGGCGTTCGCCGCAGAAGGGGCAGCGCCAGCACAGCAGCCAGACGGCTGCGTAACCGATGGCGAACAGCGCCGTAAACAGAAAATACACCGGCTTGGACACGCCGCAGCCAATAAGAAAGCTGGCCAGCGTCAGCGCGAGCAGCGTGAACAGCAGAACCTTGATCGTTTTCAGATTCATAGAGAAGCCTCCTCTTCTTCATCCGAACCGCAAAGCTTTCCGTTTCCTTCTGTCTATATTATAGCACTCTGTCCCGGATCCGTATACGGCCTGAGGGAAAATTTGTGCAATATTTCTATTGCGCGTCAATGCGCTCCTTCAGGTCGTTCAGGTAGACCCAGCGCTCTGTTTTCGCGTCCAGCTCTGCCGTCAGGCGCTCCTGCTCGGCCGTGAGCGCCTGCAGGCGGACATAGTCGCTGCCGCAGGACTCCTGCTCCTGCCGGCACGCAGACAGCTGCGCATCCAGCTCCGCGATCACGCTGTCGATGGTGTCAAATTCCCGCTGCTCGTTGTAGGAGAATTTCAGTTTCTTCTCGCGCGGACGTTCCGGGGCGGGCTTTTCCTGCTTTTCAGGCTTCTTTTCCTCCGGCGGCGTCCGCTTGCGCGCCCAGTCGGACCAGTTGCCGGTAAACACGTCGACGCGGCCCTCCGGGCGCACCTCGAAGATGGTATCCGCCAGCTTATCAAGGAAAAAGCGGTCGTGCGAGACGGCGATGATGGGGCCGGGGAAGCTTTGCAGATAGTCCTCCAGAATGGAAAGCGTCGTAATGTCCAGATCGTTCGTCGGCTCGTCAAGCAGCAGCACGTTGGGTGCCGCCATGAGGATGGACAGCAGATAGAGTCTCCGCCGTTCGCCGCCGGACAGACGACCGATGGTGGTCTGCTGCAGATCAGGCGGGAACAGGAAGCGTTCCAGCATGGTCTTGGCGGAGAATGTGCCCTCGTCCGTTTTTACCTGCGCGGCGACGCTATAAATGAAGTCGTATACGCGCTGGTTCAGATCCAGCTCCCGGCCCTCCTGCGAAAAATGACCGATCTTGACCGTCTCGCCCAGCTCGACCGTGCCGCTGTCCGGCGGAAGCTCGCCCGCGAGCACGCGCAGGAGCGTCGATTTGCCCGCGCCGTTTCGGCCCACGATGCCGATGCGGTCGCTGCGCAGAAGGCCGTAGGAAAAATCACGGAAGATCGTCCGCCCGTCATAGCCCTTGGAGATGTGCTCCAGTGTGATGATCTTTTTGCCGAGGCGGCTCGATGCCGCCGAAAGCTGCACTGTGCTGTCGCGCTCAGGGGCCTTCTGGTCCTTCAGCTCCTCATAGCGCTGGATGCGTTCCTTGCTCTTGGTGCTGCGGGCCTGACAGCCGCGCAGGATCCATTCGCGCTCGACACGCAGGATGGACTGCCGCTTGCGCTCGGACGCCTCCGCCATCTGCGCGCGCTGCTCCCGCAGCTCAAGATAACGGGAGTAATTGGCCTCGTAGTGGTAGAGCTTCCCGCGCGAAAGCTCCGTGATGTGGTTCACGACGCGCTCCAAAAAATACCGGTCGTGCGTGACCATGACCAGCCCGCCCCGGAATTTTTTCAGCCAGTCCTCCAGCCACTGCACCATTTCGGTATCCAGATGGTTCGTCGGCTCGTCGAGCACCAGCACGTCCGCCGGGTGGATGAGCGCTGCGCACAGGGCCGCACGGCGGCGTTCGCCGCCCGAAAGCGTGCCGATCCGCCGGTCGGTGTCCGCAAGACCGAGCTGCGTCAGCATACGCTTGGCCTCGTATTCGTTCAGCTGCCGGAATTCCGGCGGCATACTGGCAAAGACCTGCTCCAGAACGGTCAGCTCATCTCGCATATCCGGATTCTGTGCAAGCACGCTGACCTGCAAATTCGGCTTGCGGGCGATCGTCCCGCCGTCCGGCTGGAGCTTTCCGGCCAGAACCTTCAAAAATGTCGACTTTCCGGTGCCGTTGATGCCGATCACGCCGGTCTTGTCGCCCTCGTTCAGATAAAAATCCACATCGTCCAGCAGCTGACGGCTGCCGAAATTGATGGAAAGATGCTCTGCGGATATCAGCATAAATTTCCTCCTGCAAGGGGTTTCTGCGTCTATTCTATCACAGTCTTCGCCGGAAATCACGCGCTTCTTGCATTTTTGCCGGGCTTCTGGTATCATGGGGGTGAAAAGCATGGAATCGAGGTGCGTTTCCAATGAATTCCGTGAAATTACTGGCGCTCGATCTGGACGGCACACTGCTGAACTCCCAAAAGGAGCTGACACCGCGCACCCGCGATGCGCTCTATGCCGCGGCAGAGGCAGGCGTCGAGATCGTGCCGACCACGGGCCGCTTCTTTACCGGTATGCCGGAGGTCATTCAGAAGCTGCCGTTTCTGCACTACGCCATCACCATCAACGGCGCGCAGGTCTATGACATCCGCGCGGAAAAGGCTGTCAGCAGAGCGGAAATTCCGCTGGAAACGGCTCTGCGGGTCCTGGAGTATCTCGACGGCTTCCCCGTGATCTACGACTGCTATCAGGACAACTGGGGCTGGATGACGCGCAGTATGCAGGAAACCGCCGCCGCGTTTATCCCGTTCGAGCACGCCCTGCGCATGGTGCGTGAGCTGCGCACGCCGATTGACGAGCTCAAGGCCTATCTGCGGGAGCAGAACCGGGGCGTTCAGAAATTACAGCTGTTCACACCGGACGATGCGCTGCGCAGACAGCTGCTCAAAGACCTCACAGAGCGCTTCGGCACGCTGAGTGTCAGCACGGCCATGCCCTGCAACATTGAGATCAACGACGCGCACGCCAACAAGGGCGAGGCCATTGCGTCTCTGGCAGCGTATCTCGGCCTGCCGATGGCGGCAACGATGGCGATCGGCGATGGGCTGAACGACAGGAGCATGATCCGGATGGCGGGCCTCGGCGTGGCGATGGCGAACGCGTGTCCGGAAATTCTGGCGCTTGCCGATGAAGTAACAGCCTCCTGCGACGAGGACGGCGCGGCGCTTGCCATCGAGCGGCACTGCGTACCGGGAAGGACGTAACGGAAATGGTCGACTGCCACATTCATATGGTGCTGGACGGCGTAAACTGGAAGGACGCCATCGCCCGGCATAAAGCGGCGCCGCAGGAGGCACTGATCCGGCAGACGCTGGGTCACTATCAGGCGCTGGGGTTTTCCTATCTGCGCGACGGCGGCGACCGCTGGGGCGTGTGCGATCTGGCCGCGAAGCTGGCCCCGGAATACGGCATACGCTACCGGTCGCCGGGCTTCCCGATTTATAAAACCGGACATTACGGCGGCTTTATCGGACGCGGCTTTGACGGGCTTGCCGAATACCGCGCGCTTGTTCGCGAGGCTAAAACGCGCGGCGCACACTTTATCAAGCTCATGATCTCCGGGCTGATGGATTTCAGCCAATACGGCGTGCTGACCGGCGAGCCTCTGCCGCCGGACTTGATCCGGGACATGATCGCCTGCGCGCATGACGAAGGCTTTTCCGTCATGGCCCACGCCAACGGCGACGAGGCCGTGCGCGCGGCGCTTGCGGGCGGCGTGGACTCCATCGAGCACGGCGCGTATCTCACGGATGAGACGCTTCGTCAACTGGCAGAGTCTGGCGCTGTCTGGGTGCCGACGCTCGTGACGATCGGCAATCTCATCGGCTGCGGCCGCTTTCCGGACGAGGTTTTAACGCCGCTGCTGGCCTATCAGATGAACGCCGTAAAAAAAGCCGCCGCGCAGGGTGCAAAAATTGCCTGCGGCAGCGACGCGGGCGCGTACCGTGTCCTGCACGGGCAGGGCGGTCTGGACGAGCGCACGCTCCTGCGCCGCGCCATTGGAGAGGGTGCAGACACCGTAACCGACGCGGGAAACGCCGTAATTATGGCGCGGTTCTGAATCTGAACCTAAAAAAATATCTGTTTTTGCATCTTTTTATAGTACCAGCATTGGATATAATCAGGGTATCTTAACAAGAGAGGTACTCTGGTATGAAAAAGAGAAACGAAACCATCCGTATGCTGGTTCTGAGCGCGATGTTTGCCGCGCTGTGCTGCGTGACGACCATGCTGGTGCAGTTCCCGACCGTTGCCGGGTATACCAACATCGGCGAGGGGATGTGCCTGCTCGCCGGGCTGGTGCTCGGCCCGTGGTACGGCTTCTTTGCCGCAGGCATCGGCAGCGGTCTTGCTGATCTGCTGGCAGGCTACGCGCATTATGTTCCCGGCACGTTTATCATCAAGGGCCTTGTGGCGCTGGTGGCCGCGCTGCTGCTGCGGCCGATGCTCAAGAAGGGCGAAAAGATCCCGTTCTGGCGTCTGGCGCTCATCGAGCTGCCGTCCGAGGTCATCATGGTCGCCGGGTATTTCGGCTATAAGGCGCTGATCCTCGGCAAAGGCCTTGCCGCCGCCGCGTCGATCCCGAACAATCTGGTGCAGGCCGCCGTCGGCATCGTGTTGTCCGTCGTGCTCTACACCGCGCTGGCCAAGGTTCCCGAAATTCATAAGGCATTCTGGAAGGGTGAATAAATCATGTATGAAGAACTTACCGCACAGGCGAAGCAGGCCGTCACGGAGCTGCTGGACATTGCGAAGCTGAAGCCCGGCAAGCTGTTTGTCATCGGCTGCTCGTCGAGTGAAATGGTCGGCGCGCGCATCGGCAAGGGTTCGAGCCTTGAGGCCGCACAGGCCGCGTTTGCGGGCATTTATCCCGTTTTGCAGGAGCGCGGCATTGAACTTGCCGTGCAGTGCTGCGAGCACCTCAACCGCGCGCTTGTTGTTGAGCGCGATGTGGCCGAGGCGCACGGCTTTGAGATCGTCAATGCCATCCCGCAGCTGCACGCGGGCGGCTCGTTCGCCATGACGGCGTGGGCCAATTTCAAAGACCCCGTACTCGTCGAAACCATTGTTGCCGACGCGGGGCTTGATATCGGCGGCACGCTGATCGGTATGCACCTGCGCCGCGTCGCGATCCCCGTTCGCCTGTCAATCAAAAAGATCGGCGAGGCCAACATCCTCTGCGCCCGCACGCGCCCGAAATACATCGGCGGCGCCAGAGCGGTTTATCAGGACTTGTAAACATGAAAAGCTCCTCTTGCCGACTGCAAGAGGAGCTTTTGACATTTGCAGGGGGGCTTGCAAAAATCCTCGGCGAATTCGGGTGCGCGTTTCTGTGGGGTTTTGTTGGATTTCCCTGTTTTGATACAGAATTCTCTTTTCATCATGACGGAAACGTGCTATAATAAAATAAACCGCTGCGGGCGGTCTATGGATTTGCAAAGGAGCGAAGCATATGAAAAAATTACGTTGGGGCGTGATCGGAGCCGGCGGCATTGCGGATCGCAGGACGATCCCCGGCATGATGCTGGCCGAAAACGCGGAGCTGATCGCCGTCATGGACATCAATGCCGAGCAGGTTGAAAAAATCCGTCAGAAATACGGCGCAAAGCGCGGCTATACGAAGGAAGAGGACCTGCTGGCAGACCCGGAGGTCGACGCCGTTTATATCGCCACGCCCATCGTCCTGCACGCAAAGCAGGCCAAGCTGGCCGCAGATTACGGCAAGGATATCCTGATCGAAAAGCCGCTGGCCATGACGTCCGACGAAGGGCAGGCGGTCATCGACTACTGCGAACGCAAGGGCGTGAAGATCGCGGCGGGCTTCATGATGCGCTTCGGTTCGCACGTCATGAGCATGAAAAAGGCCATCGCCGAGGGCAAGATCGGCACGGTCGTATCCGGCTATTCGCAGTTTACGCTCTGGCTTCCGTATGAGCCCGGCAACTGGCGGCAGTGCAAAGCAAAAGCAGGCGGCGGCGCGATGATGGATCTGTCTGTTCATACCATCGACCTGATGGAGTACATCACCGGTATGCGCGTGACCGAGGTCGCGTCCATGAATGAAAAAATCGCCTTCCCCGAACCGCAGTATGACGTGGAGGACACGTCCACCATCCTCATGCGCATGGAAAACGGCGCACAGTGCGTTGTGCAGTCCAACTTCAATATCCCGGACGAGGCATCCAAGTGGCGCGTTGAGTTCTTCGGCACGAAGGGCCGTCTGCTGGGCGACACGATGATCGGCCAGATCGACGGCGGCAAGCTGAACGCCGTGTTCATTGACAAGAACGTCGCCTATTCCGCCGAGCAGACCCACGCCGACGATGTGGGCGTCGAGATTCCCGGCGACTTCGGCAATATGTACACCCGCGAGATCGAGAGCTTCTCGGACTCCATTCTCAACAATAAGCCCCTCGTCGTGCCTGCGTCCGACGCCGTGCACGTCCAGCGCATCATGGAAAAAGCCTATGCCAGCGGCGAAGAGCTGAAGATCCTGAAAATTTAAGCAACACCCAGCACATCCAGCAGCGCCCGGCACTCGCCGGGCGTCAGGATGCGCTGCGCTGTACGCGGGTCCTCCGCGGACGGCGCCCGGCTCGGGTCCGGGCGGTTTTCCAGCAGCCACTGGCGCGGCGACATTCCGAGGTTTTTCTGGAAGCTCCGGTTCAGATACTTGGGGTCGGAGAAGCCGCAGGCATAGGCTGCGTCGGTCAGCGTCGTGTCGGACTGCCGCAGCAGGAGCATCGCCGCCTCCAGTCGGAGTCTGCCCAGATAATCCTGAAACGGGATATGCAGCTGCTCGCGGAACAGGTGCGACAGATACGTCTGCGTCAGCCCCTCCCGCTCCGCGATCTCGCTGAGGCGGACAGGCTCAGAATAGTGCGTCTCCAGATAGTGCAGAATGCGGTGCATCCGCTCGGCATTGCGCGTCTGCGTCATGTTTTCCGTGTCGCTCAGCACGCGGTATGGCGTTCCGCCCAGCAGGATCGCAAAGATCGCGTTGATCTGCGCCATGCAGGCGAACGGCGCTTCCGGTGTGTCGCGCAGATAATTGGAAAGCGCCAGCAGCATCGCCCGGCGCAGCGCCGGCAGCTGCTCCGGCCCCAGACAGGAGGACAGCCCCCGGCAGCCGAAGCGGATGCTGCGGATCTGCGGATAGAAGCGGGCGCAGAAGCTGTTGGAGATCTGCAGCGTCAGGAGCCTTGCAGGCGCGCCGGACGCGCACAGCTCATGGCTGCTGCCCGCGTCGAACAGCAAAATCTCGCCCGGCCCGGCCTCAAAGCTCTGCCGGTCGGTGCTGACACGGCAGCTGCCGCTCAGCACCACGCACAGCTCCAGCTCCTTATGCAGGTGCATGGGGCGGTACACCATGTCGACGATAAACATGGTGCAGTCGGCCAGCTTGGAATGGGAGATCAGCTCATATTCATTGTAAAGTTCCATTTGTTTCACCAAAAACGCATCTTTGTCGGGCGTCAGGCGCATCTTCATCGGTGATAAGCCCGCCCCGTTCCTTCATAATAACAGTAACCGGAACAAAAAACAAGGGAATCCGGGCCGCACGGCCTGAAAACAGGGAGGAAGTATGAAAAAAGGCATTTGCTGCGCAGGCAATATGATCGTAGATATCACCTATCCCATCGAAACATGGCCGAAGCAGAACGAGCTGACGCACATCACCGAGGGCATCACGCGCTCCACCGGCGGCTCGGTCTGCAACACCATTACCGATCTCGCGCGGCTCGATCCGAATCTGCCGCTCGTCGCTTCCGGCTTCGCCGGGCACGACGCAGAGGGTGATTTTGTGCTGCAGGAGATGGGGAAATACAAAAATATCGACCTGTCCATGGTCAAGCGCAGCGGCGACACCTCGTTTACCGCCGTCATGTCGAACAACCAGACAAAAGAGCGCACATTTTTCCAGTACGCGGGCGGCAACGCCTATTACGGTGAGGACGACATCGACTGGGACAGGCTGAACGTCGATATCTTCCACATCGGCTACATTCTGCTGCTGCCGCATCTGGACGAGCCGGACGCGGAATACGGCACAAAGATGGCGAGGCTTCTGCACCGGGCGCAGCAGGCGGGCATGAAGACGTCCATCGACGTTGTTTCCGAGGCGGGCGAGCGCTTCAAGCGGCTCGTGACCCCGGCGCTCAAATACACGGACTACTGCATCATCAACGAGCTTGAGACGCAGCAGACCACCGGCGTTCTCCTGCGCGGAGAGGACGGCACGCTGCACGTGGAAAACATGAAGGCTGCGCTGCAGAAGCTCCACAAGCTGGGCGTGGCAAAATGGGCCGTTATCCACTGCCCGGAACTCGGCTGCGGCATGGACGAGGCCGGAAATTACTGCGAATTTGAAAGTCTCAAGCTCCCCAAGGGCTATATCAAGGGTACGGTCGGCGCAGGCGACGCGTTCTGCGCGGGCGTTCTGTACGCGGCGGAGACAGATATGCCGCTGCGGGAGGCGCTGAAGCTCGGCGCGTGCAGCGCGGCGGCTTCCCTGAGCGAGGTCAGCGCGTCGGACGGCGTGAAAACAAAGGACGAGGTTTTGAAGCTCTATGAGCTTTACGGAAAATAAAGAAAGAGGTCAGAGTATGAAACAGGCAGTTATGTACGGCGGCGGCAACATTGGCCGCGGCTTCATCGGCGCAACGCTCAGTCAGTCCGGCTATAAGGTCACATTCATCGACGTGGCAGAGCCGGTCGTGAAGGCGCTGCAGGAAAAGGAGCAGTATCCCGTCCGCTATGTGTCCAGCGAAGGACATGAGGACGTCGTGATCGAGCACGTGACCGCGGTCAACGGCAACGATCAGGAAGCGGCCTCCGAGGCCATCGCAAACTGCGATATCATGGCGACGGCGGTCGGCGCGAGAATTCTCAAGTTCATCGTCGGCAACATCGTCGCGGGTCTCAGAAAGCGCTGGGCACGGGACGACCGCCCGCTCAACATCATCATCTGCGAAAACCTGATGGACGCAAACAAGGTCATGGAAGGGATGCTGAAGGACCTGCTGACCGACGAGGAAAAGAAGCACTTTGATGAAAAGGTCGGTCTGGTCGAGGCCTCCATTGGCCGCATGGTGCCCGTGCAGACCGAGGAGATGAAGGACGGTGATCCGATGCGCGTCTGTGTCGAGCGCTACGGTTTCCTGCCGGTCGACAAGGCCGCGTTCAAGGGTGAAATTCCGGAGATCACGAACATGGTTCCGTTTGAGCCGTTTGATTTTTATATTAAGCGCAAGCTGTACGTCCACAACATGGGCCACGCGACCTGCGCATATCTGGGCGGCTATGAGGGCCGGAAATATATTTATCAGTCCATCGACGATCCTGAAATTCTGAACATCGTGCAGAACGCCATGCTGGAAAGCGCGCTGGCGCTGCATAAAAAGTACGGCGTCGAGCTGGATGGCCTGATGCTGCACATCACGGATCTTCTCGGCCGCTTCCGCAATGCCGCCCTGAAGGACACCTGCAAGCGCGTCGGCGGCGACCCGACGCGGAAGCTCGGCGCAGCCGACCGGCTGATCGGTTCGAGCCTGCTGTGCCTCGAGCAGGGCGTGAAGCCCGCGTATATCGCCGTCGGCGCAGCCGGTGCGGTGTACCGCTATCTGAACGAGGCGGGCATTGAGCAGTCGAAGGAAGAAGCGGCAAAGGTTCTGAAGGACGTCTCCGGGCTGGAGGCCGATTCGGAGCTGGCCGGGATGATCCTCGATCTGTACGCATACTTCCTTGAGGGCGAACCCGTCGCGGCCCTCCGCCGCGCCGCGCAGGCCGCAAAGACCGCCAGCCTCGGCAAGATCATCTGATCGCCCCTCTCCCCCGCTGAAATCATGAAAAAAGCCTTCCCCTTTCATCATGCACACGGCATGAGAAGGGGAAGGCTTTTTGATTTGGATCCAGGCCGCTTCTTACGCCTCCGTAGAGAACGACGCGACCTCCTTGAGTTCCTTGTCGATCAGAACGACCGTTTTCTCGCTTGTGACGAAGGCAAGATTCTTTCCGACAGGGATCACGCGGGGCGAATAGGCCGAGGTGGAGCGCAGCGTATATGGCAGCTTGAACTCCTTTGTCACGATCAGCGGGTCGTTCAGCGATCTGAGCTCCGCGTTTCCATTCTCGTCACAGACGAAAATCTGATCATTCCAGACCGCAGCTTCCGTCTTGCCGTTTTCGAGCGTGTATGCGGTACCGCTGTTCAGCTCATAGATACACAGCTTCTTTTTCCCGTCTTCCTTCACGGTATAAAACAGATAATCTTCATAGGCGCCAACGAGCCAGACGGATTCGGTGTCGTATGCCGCCAGAGTCGTCGTCGTCTTTTGATCGAGATCAAAGCACTTGACCGTCGTCTTGTCTTGTCTTTTCTCTGCGTAGAGGATTCTCTGATTCGAGATGCTGTACTGCGTGGTGCCGATCTCCCCGCTGCTGACCAGCTCGCATTGCGAGCCATCGGTCCGGAACCGGACGACACAGTTGTCTGCACCCGAAAGGGAATAGATCCAGCCGTTGCTGTAATAGCAGCCCATATAGTTTTTGCTTTTCGCCGTGATCGCGTAGAAATTCCCGCCGTCAAGCTCGACCGTCGCAATGTAGCCCCGGCCGCCGTACTCTGCCGAGAAAAAGATCCGATCCTTTAAAATGAAGAAATCGCTGATACTCTCCTTGTCCAGTCTGTATACGCAGACCGGTTCCGCGGACGGCGTATCCTTTCGATAAATTGCGCTGACCCAGCTTCCGCCCTGGCTGATATCCTTTACATAATAGATCTTGTTTTTGTACTGAACCGTATCAACCAGATTATGCCCCGCGAAGCCTGCGGTTCCGGAATCCTGTATCAGCACCTTTGGCTTCACGGTCACGTATACCGTTCCGGCCTCCATATCCTCGTAGCTGACGGTGACCGTCTTTACACCGGCTGTGGACGAGCTGAAGCCGGTACACTCGAAGCCCGAGGTGACCTCTTCTGTTTTCTTGTCACTATACGTGACCTCAAGCGTAATGCCCGTCGGGTCAAAGGGCATACTGGCAAAGTATTCCGTCTTGTCAGGGCCGGTCTTCACTGTGACGGAGGTCATCTTCACCTCCGAAACCCTTACGACACACGTAGCCTTGACCCCGTCTACCGTCAGGTCGATCCTCGCCTCTCCGGGACTCTTTGCCGTGACTATTCCGTCATCATCGACTTCGGCGATGGCGCTGTTGCTGCTTTTCCATGTGATTTCCTTACTCTGATAGTCCTCCGGCGTCAGCACAGGCTTCAGCTGTTCGCTCTGCCCTGCCTCGATGTTGAGGCCATCAATCCTGACCTTGAGTGTCGGTGTATCAGCCTCCGCCGGCTCTTCGTCCTTCTTCGGCTCCGGAACGACATCGGTGGATGTGTCGCCGGTAGTATTCTGGTTGTCAGTGGCAGTCGTGTTCTCGGAAGTGTCCTGATTATCAGGGGTGGTCGTTTTGCTGTTTGTCGGCCAGAATCTGGCAAGCAGGACCACGATCAGAATCGCCGCTGCCGCGGCAGGAAGTATCCACTTTCTGCACACGATTTTCTGCAAAAACTCCCTGATATGCAGCTGCGGAAAACGAGGCTTTTTGCGCAGGAACGGATGCGGTCTGCGCACTGGCGCTTCCTTTGGCACCTGCGTCAGCTCTCTGACGAACTCCGCCATCGTCGGTGTGCGCTGGCTGTATTGGAGCGCCATCGCATGGCGCAGCGCGGCGCTCTGCGTCTCGCTGATCTGTCCCTGTGCAGCATCCGGCTGTTCTCCCGGAATATACAGCTCATCGTTGAATACCCGGCTGGTCGCATCCTGCGGCTTTTTGCCGGTGATGCAGTATAAAATCGTCGCGGCCATTGCGTATACATCCGTATACGGCCCCTGGTTTTTCCGGGAAAACTGCTCCGGCGGCGCAAAGCCCATGCTGATCATGGCAGACATGGACTTATCGCCCAGAATCTGCCGTGCAGAGCCAAAATCGATCAGCTGGAGCTTGCCGCGGCTGAACATGATATTACCGGGCGTAATATCCCGATGCAGGATCGGCGGCGTCATCCGGTGCAGGCAGTCGATATCCTCCATCAGCGGCAGCAGCCGCGGCAGCAGCTCGTCCAGCGAGAGTCTTCCCTTCTCAGACAACCGCACCAGCTCCTCCAGCGTCTTGCCCTCCAGATAGCGCATGACCAGATAGCTCGTGCCGTTTTCCTCGAAGGAGTTATAAACGTCCACGATATGCGGAAGGTCCTCCGCCTTGACAAGCAGCCGTCCCTCGGTCAGAAACTGCCGCTTCCCGCGCGCATAGGCCAGCTGCTGATCCGGAAAGGCGCAGACCTCCTGCGTGTGCTTTCTTCGGTAGGCCCAGCAGGATGGAAAATACTCCTTGATCGCGACGATGTGCCCCAGGTGCTGATCCCGCGCCAGATAGGTCACGCCGAAGCCGCCCGCGCCAAGACATATGCCGATCACATAATGTGTGTCAAGGATCGTGCCGACTGCGAGATTCGTGCCATTGCTCGCGTCTGCCGTATCCTTCTGACAGTCCGGGCACCATGATCCCTCGATTTCCCGCATACAGTAGGGACAATATCTCATTTCTCTGTTCTCCATTCCTTGCTACTCTCCCGTTTTAAAAGGCTCCAGCCAGCGCCGCTGCCAGCGCTGCCAGCAGAATGACCGCCGCCGCGGCAAGCACGATCATCAGCGTCTGCTGTTGCTGCGGCTGCTGTGATGCCCATCCGGATACATCGATCGGGCGGCTTTCGCAGCTGCCGAACGTCACTCCCGCCGCATTCTGCAGTTCGAGCCTGTACTGCACTCTTTTTGCGATGAGCGGGAGCCGGTCCCGCTGAAGCGTCTGGTTCCCGTTGCTGATCAGGTGGTATTTTCCATCGTTGATCCGCCGGAACAGCAGATAGCTTGTGCCGGCAGGCCGTTTTCCGCGCCAGCTGATCTCCAGCGTCCGCTTCTCCGGAATGGGCCGGAGCGGCAGGAAGGTCAGCTCGGCACGGGCGGCCGCGTCGCGGTAAAACCGGTCGCAGAATTCCCGCATGGTCTGCGTCCGTTCGCTGCTCCGAATCGCCATGGCGTGCTGGAGCGCCGCTTCGACCGAGGCCGGGAGGTTTACGCCGAGCTCCCCCAGCCGTTTCAGAGGATCCGGTTGATGGTTGGTGACGACCTCAGTGAGGCGGTCCGTCGCCTGAGCGGGGATCACCCCGCTCAGACAGTAATAGATCGTCGCCGCCATGGAATATACGTCATTGAACGGCTGACATTTCTCCGGCCGGTACTGCTCGACCGGGGAAAAGCCCGGCTTGACAAACATGGTCTTGCCTGTCGACGTTTTCTGAAAGCTTCGCGCAGCGCCGAAGTCCATCAGCCGCAGACTGCCGTCCCGCAGCATCATGATGTTGTCGGGCGCGATATCCCGGTGGACCACGTCCAGCACGTGCATATCGTTGATATCCTCCATCAGAGGCCGCAGCACGGCCCAAAGCTCCTCCACGGTGAGCCGCCCCTTGCTCTTGACCAGCTGCTTCAGCGTCTTGCCCTCGAGATACTCCATGACGATATAGGCCGTGTTGTTCGCCTGAAAGAAATCTTTGACCTTCACGATGGATTTCAGGTGCCGCACTCTCTGGATCATCTCGGCTTCATGCAGGAATTTTTCACGTCCGGACTGATAGGTCCGTGTATATGCGCTCTTCGGAAGAATGTCCCTTCCATTGTCGCTCCGCTCCGACCAGTAGATCGGAAAATATTCCTTGATCGCAACTCTTTCGCCGCTCGCGCAGTTCAGCGCCGCGTAGGTCACGCCGAAGCCGCCCTGTCCGATGGACGCGCCGAGCAGATACGGTGCCTGCGAGCCCATCAGATGTGTTCCGACAGGCAGCTGGAGCTCTTTTCCGCGGAACGCAATTTCCCCGCCGCAATACTGGCAGTATTTTCCTTTACTCGGCCGCATACAGAACGGGCAGTACTCCGCCATGTTACTTCCCGCCCTTTCCGGTAATACGGAACATCTGCTCCTTGGAGCCGAGCCAGAACGTATCGCCGCGGTGCAGCGTCATCGGGCTGTTGGCGTTGAGCCGCTGGCCGCTGCCGACGAACGTGCCGTAGCTCGAGCCAAGATCGGTAAGCTGGACTTCTCCGTCCGCCCCGGCAGTCAGCATACAATGCCGGTGGCTGACGCCTGCGGTGCCCTCCGGCATGGCGAGGCTGTTCTGGCCGCCGCAGCCGATGGTCACGCTGCCCGTCACCTTGTAGCGCTTGCCCGCGAAGCAGCCGAACACGCCTTCCACGCGCAGCGGCTCCGGAGGGACGGGAGGTGTGGGAGGTACGGGGTTCGGGTCATGCTTCTTATCGTCCGTCTTTCCATCCTTTATTCTCTTGATGATCAGCACAACGATCACCGCGATCACAGCCGCGAGCGCTGCGGCCAGCACGTAGATAAGCCAGCCGGGCGCTTTGCTGCCATAGCTGAAGGGAATGCCCATGTCCTCGCAGACCTTGACGATATACTCGCTGGAGTATGCATAGTAGGTCGCGCTGGCGTCAGCGCTTTTCTGCAGATAGAGGGTGTTGATGCCCATGACCTCGCCCTTTTCGTTGACAAGCGGGCCGCCGGAGTTGCCGTGATTGATGACGGCGTCATGGGAAATCAGTCTGCAGTTGTTGTAGCTCTTCATTGCGCCGTATCTGGAAACAACGCCGCGCGTGATGGTGATGTCCGAGGTATCGGCAAGGAGGTTCGCCGACCATGTGTTCTGTGCGGTAAGGTCCGCCACGCCGGGGAAGCCCAGCGCATACACCGTTGCGGCAACATCCTTTTCGCTGACGTTTTTCGCAATCGGCAGCGTAACGTGGCCCTCAAACGGCTCTGCAGCCTTCAGAATCGCAAGATCCGGGTATGGGTCGGTTTCTTCGTACAGGATCTCGCAGGGGATCAGCTGGCTGGACTCGACGCTGATGGTTCCGTTCAGTGCGTTGAATACCACGGCATGGCTGCTCTTCATGATATAAATCTTGATTGCACTGAGATTGACCGTTACCAGATCAGAAATCGGGTACTCACAATTGACCACGTGCTTGTTCGTCACAAAATACTGCGGCGCTTCTCCGTCCTTGCCGATGCCGAACGCCGTTCCGGTGCTGCATACCTGATTGGTGACCGGGTCCATGATCAGCAGGCGGACAACGCCCTTTGCGGCATTGCTGATGTTCTTGTCGCCCGCGGCCAGAGCCGGAAGCGTCAGGGATAATGCGCAGATCACTGCCAACAGCAGGCAAGCCGCTCTTTTACAGAAGGTGTTCCGTTTCATTGCGTGTTCTCCTCTCGTTTCTCATTTGATTTCCATATTACAATTGCAGAATTATTATCCTGATCGGCCGGGGCTCTCGCCTGCAGCCGCCGGCGCATTTTCTCCAGCCATTGCTTTGCGCTGCGCGCAAGCCGGAGATCCTGCTCCATTTCTTCCTCCAGCACGTATTCCCAGAAGCCATCCGTACACAGCAGGAACGCGTGTACGCCCGGCTCCAGCAGCTGTGCATGGATCTGTGCAGCCGGTACGTCGCCCGGCTGCCCCAGCGCCTTGGTCAGGATCGCGCGATCCTTGCTGGAGCGGATCTGCGACGGCGCGATCTCACCCAGCAGCACAGCGATCTGGGACGCGCTGTGATCCTGTGTCTGAAAGACAAGCCTGCCGTCGAGAAAGTGATAGAGTCTCGAATCGCCGATATGCGCCCAGACGGCGTGCTCCGTGTCCAGCATCAGGCCGACGAGCGTCGTTTTCATCTGCTTCTGCGGCGTCTGCAGCCGCTGGATCTGCGCGTGCGCAAGCTCCAGCAGCCGCTGCCACTCCGCAGCTGAGATCGTCCCGTTCCAGGCCCCGCAGACGGTATCGATCGCCGCTCTGGAGGCTATGTCGCCGTCTCCGTGGCCGCCCAGACCGTCCGCGACCAGAAAGCACATCCGTTTGCCCATGTGCGTGCCGGTGACGCAGTCTTCATTTTTGCTTCTTCCGCCGATCGACGAGTACGCCTCCACTTGCAGCATCGTTCATTTCCTTTCCGGGCCTTCATTCCGCGGCGTCCGCACAGCATTGCAGGATGACCGCTGTATAATTGTCCTGATTGCGATAGTGCTTCTCCTGAATCCACTGATCGATTAGTTCGGCAGCCCGTTCCGCGTTCTGCTCCAGCGCTGCGGAAAGCTCCTGATTTTTCAGCGCGTTGAACACGCCGTCGCTCATCAGAATGAACACATCGCCCGGATGCACCTTGATCGGTGCGGCAGGAATGTCCACATATTTCAGCTCGCCCATGCCGACGTAGCTCGTCAGGCATTCCGCTCTCCGGTCCTTGCGGATCTCCTCGAACGTCTTCTCGCCGTTGATCGCCTCGATCGACAGCTCGTGCGAATAGCTGTGGCTCCGGTTGAGCTGTTGCAGCTCGCCGTCCCGGTAGAGGCAGATCCGGCTGTCGCCGACGCTGAGATAGTCGAACATTCCGTCCCGGATGAGGCCCATGACGATCGTCGAGCCGCTTCTTCGCAGCCCGTCCGGGCCAAGCAGCTGGTCGACCGCGTATTTTGCCTTTGCCAGCAGCTCAGGCAGACGCGGCGCGGCGTTTCCGCTGGAAACAAACGTGTGCATGACGGCGGAAACGATCGTCTGGCTGACTCTGTCTCCGTCCGCGAGGCCGCCCATGCCGTCGGCGACGACCGCGAGGATGCCGTCGGGCTGCAGCGAATCCGAGGAAACGGAGAAGCTGTCCTGCTGGCTCTCCCGCGCACCCTGCGCGTGGACCTTGCCAACCGCGACGCGGCTGACCGGGCCGGTCCGCACGGCTGTCTGCGGGAGGCTGGCTGTCCGGGGCAGCAGCGTCGTGCTGACCGGGTCGCTTTGGGGCTGCGGTCTTCTTCTTTTTTTGCTGCGTCTGCGCCGCAGCCAGATGTACACGCCCTCTGCCGCAGCCACCAGCGCCGCCGCAAGGAATGCAATCAGCCAGCCTGTACCGCTCTTTTCGGGCTTTTCGGGTTCGTCCGCTTTGCCCAGTTTGTCAAGTACGTCCAGTATGTCCTTCGAATCATCGGTCTTCGGTTCTTCATCCACCGGGTCTGGCGTCGGGTCCGGCGTCTGGTCTGGCGTCGGCTCCGGCGTCGGGTCTGGTGTCGGGTCCGGTGTCGGGTCCGGCGTCGGGTCTGGTGTCGGCTCCGGTGTCGGGTCCGGTGTCGGTTCCGGTGTCGGGTCTGGTGTCGGGTCTGGCGTCGGCTCCGGCGTCGGTTCCGGTGTCGGCTCCGGCGTCGGGTCCGGTGTCGGGTCCGGTGTCGGCTCCGGCGTCGGGTCTGGTGTCGGCTCCGGCATCGGGTCTGGTGTCGGGTCCGGTGTTGGGTCTGGTGTCGGGTCCGGCGTATCGGTAGTCCCTGTCTCTATGGTGTCTCCTCCGATATCGACGACCCCCGGCAAGGGTGCTGGTACATCAGACGGCTGATTTGTCCCGTCTGATGCATCCGGTGAATCTTCCGCCAGATCGTTTCCTGTTCCGTCCTCCGAATCGTCCGTGACCGGTTCCTGCGGCTCCGATGGCTCCTCGCCGGAGGCATCGGGCGGTTCCGGTTCCAGCAGCTCCTCGCTCAGAAGCTTGCTCTGTGTGTCTGTTGTAGCCGGTGTCTGCGTTTCCGGCGGATATGGCTGCTTCTTCGCGGCGCAGGCACACAGGAGCAACATCGCTGCCGCCAGCAGGGCGGCTCCCCATCGTCTCAGTCGCATGTGCCAACCTTGCTCCACTCAAACCCCGGCCCGCAGAGCGGAATGAACACGAACTCCGTCCGGCCAAGCTTAATCACATCATACGCGTGCAGCTCTGTAAAGTTATGCAGCGGCTCTTTGTTTACATAGACAGGATTCGATGCCTCAGCCGCATTGTAAATGAAATAGTTATTGGTATCGGAATAATACTTGATCGAGCAGTTCGTGCGTGAAATGCATCCATCCCCGGTCAGCACGATTTTATTGCCGGGGTCCCGGCCAACCATGGTGTTATATCCTCTGAGCTGATAATCGTCGCCTTTGTGTTTTCCGTTGAGCGCAACCAGCCAGCCCACGACCGGGAGCTTTACCGATCTGCGGTCAGAAGGGTCGTCGTCCCAGACCGGCCGTGTACCGTCCGTCCGCTCCTGATACGGCGGTTCCGTTTCCTGAAAGCTGCTGTTGTTTTCCTTTTGTTCGTGAACAGGTGTTGTGTGCTGCCACGTATCCACTTTCGGCGAAGCGTGATCCGGCGGCATGGTCTTTCCAAAGTCCGTTTCCGTTTCTACCTTTGGCTCCCGCACCGTCTCCGGCGTGTACAGCGGCAGTGTTCCCGAACCGTTCATATCAAATTCTCTTTCTGTCATGGCTTCCGTCTCTCCTTGTTTTTTTATGATTCCTGCGCAGACCGGACATTTGGGGTAGTCCTCCTGAAAGTACCGGTTTCCGCAAACTGGGCACGTTGTAATTTTGAGTTCCATGCTGTTTCCTCCGTTTTTTCTTTCCATGCTCTGATTATAGCTGAAATCAGGCGGGTTTTGTCGCTTATAAAGCAACATCCTTGCTTTTTGGTATACCATGTGCTACCATCTATCCATACAATATCAGGAGATGAATGTTATGGACCCGAATGAAATGACCCCCACGCAATACTTCGTCCAGAAGATCTTGAACAAACAGCCGATCGAGCCGATGGACGAGGTCCCGTTAGGCCCCAGTCTTTCCGATCTGCTCAACACCGCGCTCGGCCAGCGCGGCATTTCCGTCGCAGCCGCCGCAGAGCTTTCCGGCATCAACCGCACCAGCCTGTACAAGATCATGGACGGCACGGTCCAGCCGCAGCGGAACACGCTGCTCCGGCTCGCGCTGACGCTGGACATGGACTTTGAGCAGTGCCAGCAGCTGCTGAAGGCCGGGAGCGTTGCCCAGCTGACCAGCTCCCGCCTGCGCGACCGCATCATTATGATCGGGCTTCTGAATCAGGAGCCGCTGGACGAAATCTCCAGAACGCTGGACGAACAGGGCTTTGTCGACCTTTACGCAAAGTGCTGACCGACTGCCGCAAAGCATGGCTTTGCGGCAGTTTCTTGCCGTCACTGGAAGCTCACATACTGCATAAGTTCATTCAGATGATCTTCCCCATATGTGATCATCACAATTGCCGCAGCATAATCTCCACTCCGCGTAAGAAGTATTCTTACATATGCTTCCGTGCCATCAACCACCAGCCCCGTGGCATGAAGCGAGCGCAATGAACTCGTTTCGAGTTTTATGTATTCCTCCTCGACCTGTACATCCGAACCTCTTACTTTCAGGGCTCTCGTAACCGAGCCAACACAATAGTCCATACTATATTCTTCTTTTCCTACTATAACTTGAATCTTGTATGGCTTCTCCGAAGAAGTCTCACTCAAAAGATACAGCATATCTCCATAAATATCATAATTATCCAGTCTGTTGATTTCCTCTTCCAGCGGCTGATATACGCTGATTCCCCGCTCCGCGAGGCATTCGGCATTCAACTCCTGATATCCGGTATCTGACCAGGTATCGTCCAGCGTGATCCGGAACCCGAAAAAGTCATTCCGATATTCGTTCTCTTCATATGTACCGGCCTTTGACGCTTCGCCTGCCGTTGACGCCTCCGGCGTCTTTGGTGCTTCTGCCTGCTTTGTGCTTTCCGTCTGTGTGTGTTTGATGGTTGGCGCCGCAATCAGCTGCTGGGAGCTTTTCGTATTTCCGCTTTGCTCTCCCCTGCTGGTCAACAGCGCTGCGGGAATCAGGATCAGCGCCGCAATCGCAGCGATACAGCCCAGCACAGCCGGCAGCCACTTCAGTGTGCCCTTCTGGTTTTTTTGCTCCTGCTGAGGCTTCCGTTCCTGCCGGGGTATGCGCTCCTTTGTCTGCCCGCTCAGCGCCTGTATCAGCTCCTCCGCAGACGCGTACCGGCCATCCGGCTTTAAGGACATTCCCTTCAGAATGACCTTTTCCAGATTCCGGTCATGGCCGTTCAGTCCGGACGGCAGCTTCAGCGTGTCGTCAAACGCCCGGTCCATGGAAGACGGCGGCTCCGTGCCGGTCAGGCAGAAATACATGGTCGCGCAGAGCGAATAAATGTCTGACGACGGCTGCTTTTCCACGCTGGAGAACATTTCGAGCGGCGAGTAATTCATGCGCACCACAGACTGCGACACGCTGTAGCCCATGGTTTTCTCATTCACCCGCGTCAGATCCTTCGCCGTTCCGAAGTCGATCAGCTTCAGCTGTCCATAGTCCGTGGTCACCATGATATTGTCCGGACTGATGTCCCGGTGGAGCATTCCGGCCCGGTGAACCGCGTCAAGATCACGCAGCAGCGGCAGGAACAGCTCCCGCAGATAGGCCGCCGCCATCGGGCCGGTCCTTCGTACGTACCGGCTCAGCGTCTCGCCGTTGATGTATTCCATCACGATATAGCCGGTATTATTTTCCTCAAAGCTGTCATGCACTCGGACGATGTGGGAAAAGTCCAGCTTTGCCAGCAGCTGCGCCTCCTTCTGGAAGCGATGCTTCCCGTGCTGGAAGGTCTGCGCGTCCTGAATGCAGCGCACCTCCCGGCTCTGCCCGGCGTCCCGGTACGCAAAGCCGTCCGGGAAAAACTCCTTGATCGCGACGAACCGCTGCAGCCGGTAGTCCCATGCCTTATAGGTAATTCCAAAGCCGCCGTTCCCAAGCGTCGTGCGGATTTCGTACCGCCCGTTTTCCAGCGCCGTACCGTCCGGCAAAGCCGACCGGTCGCAGATCGCCTCGGTTTTGCTTTCTATTACCTCTGTTACGCCTTCTATTATCCCTGTTTCCATATCCTTCTCCCGTCTGTCCTGCGTTCTCTTTTTCTTCCATGGTAATTATAACGAATTATCTGTCATTCCGAAAGTCTTTTTTGCAAATTCTGCACTTTTTCGACATAATTTGTACGCGCCTGTTTTTTATTGAAGCAGCACCTTCATCAGGAAATTCGTCCGACCACGATTCCCAGAAGGTCAGCGCCATTCTGGATAGCCACAACCTGCATCAGTACTATGAGGCCCTCGTTATCCTTGGTGTACGCGATCTTTACCCCGCCATCGATTGCTGTGCTTCTGTAGTAAGTAAATCCCCGGCTTTCCAGATACGTCGTATATTGGTCGAGTTCAGCCTTATCATATACGTAAGCATACGTTTCACAGCAATCAACATATCCCTCCAGTCTCTCGTCGCCCTTGAGCGAAAACTCACACGCCCGGTTTGTAACAGCCTGATAGGTATTGACCATGGATTGCGTATACTTGTTTTTGTCATCCGATGCGCTGTAGGAGCGCGCGGCCTCGTCCGCATACCAGCTGCTGAACTCCTGCACCGTCCAGTTCCTGCCGCGATTAAGCTTTTCCAGCGCTCCAATTTGAAGGGCCAATCCATACGAATCGCTGTCCGTAAACCCAATTACATTGATGCCGACCAGCTCGCCATATGCGTTTACAAACGGAGCGCCGCTGCTTTCATTGGAGACTATCGCATCCGTCAGCACATACACAATGTCCCCATTCTCTGCCGCTTCCGAATCTGAAAAGAGGGCAGGAAGCAGCATTCGCTGTTCCGGGTCGGCCATATAAATCGCATCGTCATCCTGCATGGCTTCGTCACTGAGCTTCAGACATTTGCTGCTGCGGATATCGATCTTCAAAATCGCCAGATTCAAAGCCTGACTGAAATCAACGATCTGCGACACGCTGAATTTGCCGCCGTTATCGACGATAGCCGTGATCTCCGACGCACCCTCGATGGCGTTCCATGTCGTCGCAATTGTCCCGTCCTCGTCAATGAAAAAGCCCGCTTCGACAGTTTCGCTTCCGTCGACTGTCCTGACATGGAGGCTGACCGTGCGTTCCTGCACATATTGGGTCATTTCCTCCATGTTCTTGTCCATTTTCAGCTTTTCCCACCGGGCCGTGACCACGGTGTCGCCGGTGATCTTGCTGAAATCCTTATCCCAGCTCAGCTGCAGATCGCCGTTCACTGCCTCCGGCGCTTCCGCCGCGCTCCCCGCAGCTACGACCTGCTCCGTCTTGCCGGAGATCAGCTCGCCGCCATTCAGGTCGAAGCTGACCTTATAGCGGATCGGGATCCACTTGGCCGTAACGACTGTGTCTCCAGTGATGGCCGAGAAATTCCGGTCCCAGCTCAGTCTGTAATTGTCCAGCTCGGCCTGCGGCGCGGCAGCGCTCTGCCCTTCCTCTACCGTCTGCACCAGCTCTCCGGAAAGCAGGGTGCCGCCGTTCAGATCAAACGTGACCGTGTACTTCCTGCCGCACGCCGTAAGCAGCACGCACAGACAGCACAGCAGCACAGCCAGCCCATAATTGCGAATCGTTTTTCTCATAGCTCTTTCCTCCGGTCATGCATATGTCTATATATATTATAGCATAGTCACAATTTTCCTATTTGTAATTTTGCATAACTCGCAGCTTTTTCGACATAATTCGCATAAAATTTACAGCATTTTCCTCTACATATCCATAAAAATCGCCCCTTCCGTGCGGAGCATGGCAGGGGCGATATGCTGTTACAGTGTTTTGAACGTTCCGGTTCTGCACTGGATGGTGCGCAGGGCGGTGTGTTTCAGGCCGAGCATCGCGTCCATGCCCAGCGCCCGGCCGTCCGGTATCTTGAATGTGTCTGCAGATGCGTTTTGTCCATAGCGGCTTACAGCTCCGAGAGCATATAGAGCATCTTTGCGACCTCTGCACGCGTGACCTTGCCGGTGGGGTTCAGCTTGCCCTTTGAACCGCTGATGATCTTCTGCTGGGCCATCTGCGCAAGCGCGGTTTTCGCCCAGTCGGCGATCTTGCCGCTGTCAGAGAAGGCGGAGAGCGTGTTGAGGTCGGCCTCGGGGAAGTCCTTTGTGCGTGAGAGGATCGTCATGGCCTCCTGCCGGGAGATCGTCGCGCCGGGCTTGGCCAGAAGCTGGCCGTTTGTCTTCGAGCCTGTGAGATAGCCGAGCGAATAGGCAGCCTGCATTGCGGATTTTGCCCAATCGGCAATCGAGCTGCTGTCGGCAAACGGGAGCGAAACGCTCTGATACGCGCTCAGATCCGTGCCGAGATAGCGCATCATGGCAACGATGAACTCCTGCCGCGTCATGCTGGCGTCGGGGCGGTAATAGAGCTTGCCGTCCTTCGTGGAGCCCTGCAGTGTGCCCGCGTAATAGAGATCGGTGATATATCTCTCGGCCCAGTGGCCCTTCGTGTCCGCGAATGGCTGCGAGGAGCCGACCGTGACCTTGAGCGTGAACGACGTTTCGCCGTAGGAGGCGGTAATCGTGCCGGTCAGATCCGTGCCGGTTTTTGCGGCGGTGAAAACGCCGCTTTCGTCGATTGCACCGATCTCGCCCGTCACGGCCCATTCAAAGCTTTCATCGGCGGAATAGACCTGATTGCCGTAGTACCACGCCGTAGCCGTCAGGTCTGTTTTGCTGCCGCCCGCAATATGCAGCGCGGTCAGGGGGGTGTTTTTGCCCTCCTGCTTGATGGTGATGGAGGTCGGCGCGGCGGGGATCTCAAACGTCGCGCTTGCGCGCAGACTGCCTGCCGCTGCGGTGACGGTCGCCGCACCTCTCGCGCCGGGCTCGACCGTGACGATGCTGCCGGAGGTCTGCGTGACGTTCGTGCCGCCGAAAGTCACGCTCGTCGGGACTGCCGCCGCCATATAGCTGCTGTCAGCGGCCTTGATAGTCATGGTGAGCTTCGCGCCGGGCAGCGCGTAGCCGCCGAAGGGATACAGATACAGCTTCGAGGCCGCGCCCGCGTCCTGCTTCTGGCGGACAAGGAAGATGAAGTTCGCGCATTCGCGCAGCTTTCCGTCCGACGGCACATTCGCCGTCGCGCCGGAGGCGTAGCCGGGATAGGTGACGCCTGCGGCGGTCGAGCCGCCGCCGTCGAGATTCAGGGCCGTCCGGCAGCCGAGCGCAAGCATCCGCTCGGCCAGCTGCGCAAGCGTCAGACCGTCGGAATTGCCCGCCTCGTCGCAGGTATACAGAATGAGCGAGCCGTCGTTTGTCACGCCGATGGCCGTGCGGGCGGCCATTTTCTTCGCGGAATCGAGTGTAAAGTCCGTGCAGACCTGCCCGTTTTCAACCAGCATATCACCGCCGCCTGCGGCGGAGGTCACATTCTCCCAGCCAGAGGCGCAGGTGACCTGAAGCGTCATCTGCTGGCCCATGACCATGCTTCTGAGCGCGGTGAGCGCGCTTTTATAGGCGGTATCGTTCGCAACAGCAAACAGGAAGCCGTCCTCCGGGATGGAACAGGACTTCGTATCCTCCACCATGCCGACGACCTCGACGGTCAGCGACTGCCCCAGGCGCAGCTCCGCCGCACGGGAGCCGACCGGACGGACGATGACATGATAGCCCTCAATGGTATTCTTGGTGCGGGTGTCGTAGTCCTGCGAGTACAGGAGCACGCCGTTCTGCTCTGTCATGGCCTTGTTATAGTTGAGCACCAGCGGCGCATCCGCGCCGTAGTCCAGCGTGACGGCGACGGTCGGGTCGCCGATGAGCGCGGAGCCATCGGCCAGAAAGCCCACCGCGTTGGCAGAGCCGCCGGAGCGCAGGATGCTGTTCGTGACAACGATGCCGTAGGGAATGCCGGTCGCCCGGTCAAAGAACGAACCGTTGATCCCCGCGACCATGCTGTAGCCCTGCTCCTCAAGCGTCTTGATGGTCTTGTTCATGGGGCTGGTGCCGTAGAGCGTCGAGCCGAAGGCGACGACGGGCCGCACCTGCGCCTCTTTTTTATAGGTAAAGATATTCTCATGCAGATTCGTCTGCTTGCCGGAATCGGAGGTAACGGCCTGCGTGCTGTATGTATAGACGGTCCCGTCCGCAACGTTCAAAGAGCGGCTCCCGACAGGCTCCGCCGCAGCCAGCACCGGCACGGCCAGCAGCGCCAGCGTCAGCACCGACGCGGCGATCCGCTTCAGCTTGTTTTTCATGATCTGTGGCTCCTTTCGAGGGAAAATGAGAGTAAAAAGGGGATACGCATTATGTTAACATGAAGTGCGAAAAAAGTAAAGAGCGCGCGCGGGAGAAATATTTTCTGCGCTGCGCATGATCAGCTCCATAGTCACAGCCGTTCCCGGCGAAGGAGCGCAAACCCCTTGCGCCGCAGGCACTCTACCGCGGGTAGACCGGGCGTTCGGACTTGTAGAGCGAAAATGGCGATTTTTGAATAGCATTTTGCGGCGCGGCGCGGTATAATATGCAGCAGAAATCAAGAACCGGAGGTCACACATGGAAAAACGTTTTCAAATCGTCACCGACTCCTCCTGCGATCTGCCGCAGGCACTGGCGGACGAGCTCGATCTTGCCGTCCTGCCGCTGCACGTTCTGATCGGGGAACATACATACGCCAACTATCTCGACGGCCGTGAGATCGGCTTCAGGGAATTTTACGACAAGCTCCGCGACGGCGAACGCGCCACCACGAGCGCCGTCAACGTCTCGGAGTTCACTGCCGTCATGGAGGAAAAGCTGAAGGCGGGCCTTGATATCCTCTTCATCGGCTTCTCCTCCGGTCTGAGCACGACGTACCAGTCCGGCGCGATCGCCTGCGGCGAGCTGCGGGAAAAATACCCGGAGCGGAAGCTCATCGCCATCGACTCGCTCTGCGCGTCTCTGGGCGAGGGCCTGCTTTTGTATCTGGCCGCGAAGAAGCAGCAGTCCGGCGCGTCCATGGACGAGGTCGCAGACTACGTCCGCGAGACGATCCCACATCTTTGCCACTGGTTCACAGTCAACGACCTGATGTTCTTAAAGCGCGGTGGACGCGTCGACGCGGCGACGGCCCTTGTCGGCACGGTTCTGCAGATCAAGCCCGTCATGCACACCGACGACGCCGGAACGCTCAAGAACGTCACCAAGGCCAGAGGCCGCAAGGCTGCGCTCAAGGCCCTTGCGCAGAAGCTGGCCGACACGGCCATCAACCCGGCAGAGCAGACCGTCTTCATCTGCCACGGCGACTGCATTGAGGACGCAGAGTACACTGCCGAACAGATCCGCGCCCTGACCCCGGTCAAGGATATCATCATCAACTATGTCGGCCCCGTCATCGGCGCCCACACCGGCCCCGGCGTCATTTCCGTCTTCTTCGTCGGCACCCACCGGTAACGATACAGACGCATTGCGGCTCCCCGGACACATCCGGGGAGCCGCGTTTTTCATATCAATGAAGCTTCTATGGATCAGTTCTTCAGCGCCTCTAATGCGCCGAGCAGGAAGCGCCAGGTGCGCTGGACGGAGGAGATGGACATTTTTTCGCGCGTGGTATGGATATCGACCAGATCCGGGCCGAAGGATACGCAGTCAAGGCCGGGGAGCTGGCCCGCGAATAGGCCGCATTCCAGCCCCGCGTGGATGGCTTCGATCTTCGGGGTCTTGCCGGTCTGCTGCGTGTAGACGGCGGCGAGCTTATCGCGCAGCGGGGATTCGCGCCGGTATTCCCACGCGGGATAGGCCCCCGTCACATGAAGCGAACCGCCCAGCAGCTGTGACAGCGCGTCGATGCGGGCAAGCAGCATCTGCTTCTGCGACGAAACCGAGCTTCTGACCGAGCTGACCGCCGTCAGAACGCTGTCCGTCACATGGAAAATGCCGAGATTGCAGGACGTCTGCACCAGCCCCGGGATGTCCATGCTCATGGCCGCGATGCCGTTCGGCACAAGCAGCAGGAAGCGGACAACACGCAGCGTCGCTTCCTCCGTCAGCGCCTGATCGCAGGCGGGGGCAGGCTCCAGCGCGACGGTCACACCGGGGTCGGCTGTGGCGTATTCCTTCCGGAAGTCCGCTTCGCAGGCCGCCGCGATCTCACGCGCGGCAGGCATATCCTCCTCCCGCATGGCCAGAACGGCCTCGGCCGCATTCGGAATGGCGTTGTCCTTCAGACCGCCCGCGGCGGAAACGAGCCGGAAGGAAAGCTTGCACTGCACCGCGTTCAGCACGCGGCCCAGCAGGAGATTCGCGTTTGCGCGGCCCTTGTCGATCTCCTGGCCAGAATGGCCGCCGATGAGGCCGGAGACGGTCAGCCGCGCGCAGGCCAGCGCGCAGGGGGCGCTCGTCAGGCCAATGGAGACGTTGGCGCTTGCGCCGCCGGCACAGCTGACGGTGAAGATGCCCTCGTCCTCGGAGTCGACGTTCAGCATACGGCGAGCGGAGAGCTGCGAAAAATCAAGGCCCTGCGCGCCCTCCATGCCGATCTCCTCGTCGACGGTAAACACGACCTCAAGCGCCGGGTGCGCAATTCCGCTGCTGTCCAGCACGGCCAGCGCCATGGCGACGGCAATGCCATCGTCGCCGCCGAGCGTCGTGCCGTTCGCCGAGACATAGTCGCCCTCGACGCGCAGGTCGAGCGCGTCCTTTGTGAAGTCGATGGGGCTTTCCGGCGTTTTTTCCGCAACCATGTCGAGATGGCCCTGTAAAATGACGGCGGGCGCAGCTTCGTAGCCTGCTGTGGCGGGCTTTTTGATGATGACGTTGTTGAGCGCGTCCTGATACACCCACAGACCGCGTTCCTTTGCAAAGGCGACGCAGTAGTCGCTGATGGCCTTCGTGTTGCGCGAGCCGTGCGGGATACGGGTCAGATCCTCGAAGAAATGAAAGACCGCTTTCGGTTCCAGAGTTTCCAGTACACGGGACATGATGATCGTTCCTTTCCGTTTATAAGCTTGATATGGTTATTCCGGCAACTTTTCAAAGTCCTCCGCGCCGTGCTTGCACAGCGGGCAGATAAAATCGGCGGGGAGCGTTTCGCCCTCGTAGACATAGCCGCAGATCTTGCAGACCCAGCCGGTCTGCTTTTTGAGCGCCGACGGCTTGGGCTTGACGTTTGCAAAGTAGAAGCTGTAGGTCATGGACGGCGCGTTGGAGAGCACGCGGGCCTCGGTCACGTCGGCAATGAACAGCGTGTGCGTGCCGAGATCGATCTCCTGCGTGACCTTGCCGCTGACAAAGGCGTTGGTGGAGTACGGCAGGTAATACACGCCGTTCGTCGCGCGGGCCATACCCTTGACGTCCGCGAACTTGTCCACGTCGCGGCCCGACTGGAAGCCGTAGTGCTGGAACAGGCCGAACGGCGCGTCGGTCGAGAGCATGGACAGATTGAACACGCCCGTCTTGCGGATCATGTCATGCGTGAAATTCGCCTTGTTGACGGCGATGGAGATGCGCTTGGGTGTGTCGGTGAGCTGCGCGGCGGTGTTGATGATGCAGCCGTTGTCCTTTTCGCCGTCGCGGGCCGTCAGGACGAACAGGCCGTAGGAGAACGAGAAGAACGCGTTCTTTTCAACCGGCGCGTCGGCCTTATGCTCTGCCGGAGCAGGCTTTGGCATGGAATCGAAGATAGCCTGCGCCATGGTCTCGACGTCCGCCAGCTGGGATTCCTTGAGCGTCGATTTGATCGTGACTGTCTCATCGAGGATCGTGCAGTTCTTGAGCTTCTGGAACTCCGCGCGCATCAGCCCTGCCGCCGTCGGGGCCCAGGAGCCGTTTTCCATCAGGGCGATGGTGCGGTTCTGGAGATTGTGGTGGACGATATCGTGCACCAGATTTTCCATCGTCACGAACATCCCCGCGTTGTACGTCGTGGAGATAAAGACCAGATGGCTGGCCCGGAAGCATTCGGAGAGGATATAGCTTGGATGCGTGACGGACACGTCGTACATCTGCACATTGCGCACGCCGAGGTCGGACAGCTTCGCGGCCAACACATTCGCCGCGTTTTCCGTGCCGCCGTAGACAGAGGCATAAGCGATGACGACCGCGTCGTCCTCCGGGGTATAGGTCGCCCAGTGGATATATTTGTCGAGGAACCACGCGATATCTTTGCGCCAGACCGGGCCGTGCAGCGGGCAGATCATCTCGATCTCCAGCCCGGCGGCCTTTTTCAGCAGCGCCTGCACCTGCGTGCCGTATTTGCCGACGATGTTGGTATAGTACCGGCGGGCGTCGGCGAGCCATTCCGTGCGGAAATTCACCTCATCCGCATACAGATTGCCGTTCAGCGCGCCGAAGGTGCCGAAGGCATCGGCAGAGTAGAGCGTTTTCGTGGCCGTGTCATAGGACACCATGACCTCCGGCCAGTGCACCATCGGGGCCATGACGAAGGCAAAGGTGTGTCTGCCGGTCGTGAGCGTGTCCATCTCCTTGACGAGCTGCACGCGGCTGTCCAGATCGAACGTGAAGAAGTTCTGCATCATCGTGCGCGTCTTGGCGTTGCAGACGATGGTTACTTCCGGGTGACGCAGGACAAGCTCACCGATGGTCGCGGCGTGGTCCGGCTCCATATGCTGCACGATGAGGTAGTCGAGCTTCCGGCCCGCGAGCACATGGTCGACGTTTTCAAAGAACAGGCCGCTGACAGACTTATCCACAGTGTCGATCAGGACGGTCTTCTCGTCCAGCAGCAGATAGGAGTTGTAGCTCACGCCGTTCGTGAGCGGGTAGGCGTTTTCAAACAGATTCAGCCGCCGCTCACTTGCGCCGACCCAGTAGAGATCCTCGGTCATTTTCTTGACACAGTACATAAATCGGATTCCTTTCAAATATAATAATAATTTCTATTATCACAATAACACGGGACGCGCAAAAAATCCAGAGGAATTTGCGAGGTTTCCGCGATTATTTTCCCTTGTTCTGCCGCCGCAGACGGTTCAGGTGGCGCTCAAAATAGCCCTGCGAGATAAAGCGGGCCAGAACGTACTGGTCGAACAGCGGTACAGAGCAGGAATAAAAGCCGAGCGTCTGCCGGTACTGCTCCATCAGGCGCTCCGGCAGCACCATATAACCCATACGCATGGATGGGGCCAGCGAATGCGAAAACGTGTTCACGTAGATCACGCATCCGCGCCGGTCCATGGAATAGAGCGTCTGCAGCGGCTTTTTGTTTTCGGAAAACTCCGAATCGAAATCGTCCTCGATCAAAATCGCGTTCCGCTCCGCCGCCCAGGAAAGATAGTCGCTGCGCTTGGCCGCTGACGTGGTGATGCCGGTGGGGAAGCTGTGAAACGGCGTGATGTGCAGGACGGACGCGCGTGCGTTTTGCAGCGCGCCGGCGCGGATGCCGTCTTCGCCCATGGGCAGCAGCTCACAGACCGCGCCGTTGGCCGCGTAGACCTGCCGGACCTTTTCATAGCCGGGGTCTTCCAGCCCATATACGCGCTCCCGGCCCAGCAGCTGCACGATCAGACCGTAGAGATATTCCGCGCCGGAGCCGATGACGATGCAGTCCGGCTGGGCCAGCATCCCGCGGTAGCGCAGCAGATATTCCGCGATCGCGTTGCGCAGTTCCGCACAGCCGTAATGCGGCGGCTTTTCCAGCAGCCGCGTACCGCAGTCGGCGATGACCTCGCGCATGAGCCGGGTCAGCGCGGAATACCGGAAGCCGTAGCCCGCAGGCTCCTGCGCGGCAGGCGCGTCCGCGGGGAGCATACGCAGGCGCGGCTGCGGCTGCGTGTTCTGCGGCAGGCGGGAGATGGCGCTGACATAATAGCCGCTGCGCGGCTTCGCTGTGAGATAGCCCTCGTCCACGAGCTGCTCATACGCGCCGGAGACGGTCGCGAGGCTGATATGCAGATGCTCCGCCAGCGCCCGCTTCGACGGCAGCTTCTGCCCCGGCAAGAGCTCGGCCCGCAGGATATCCTCGCGGATGCAGGTATAGAGCCGGTAATATTTCGGCTGATCGCCCGCTTGCAGATCGTAGGTCAGCATACGCTTACCATTTGTTTTCGACCTTCTCGGCAAAGCCGAAGAAGTCGCGCACGGGCAGGACCGTTCCGTCGTCAAGCGTGATGCGGCCCGTGAAATGACCAAAGACCTGATGCTGATCGGACAGCACAACGCCTGCGCTCATGAACGCGCTGCGGTCGAGCACCGGTGTAAAATTCATATAGAACCGGTTGTCGTCGCTCGTGAAGACCCAGGGCTTCATGAAGTCCTCAAAGCCGTCTTCATCCATGGGAATTTCAAACTTGACCTCGCTCAGCTTGTGAATTTTTCCGCCGTAGAACAGCACGTTCTCCGTCGCGGCGCTGGTGTTGCCGAAGCCGTAGCCGATGTTCCAGCCGAAGGGTGCGCCATCCAGCTCACCGGAGGCGCTGCCCCAGTACCACGTGTTGTGATACGTCCACACGCCGCGGCCCCAGTCGAGCACAGCGAAGAATTTGTCCTTCGTCAGCTCGTACCGGCGGCTGCCCAGCTCGATCCAGCCCTCGGCGCGCATACAGTTGATCTTCTGGTTGTAATAGAAATGTCCGGGCTTGTCAAAGGGCGTGGCGATGACCATGCTCTCGGCCGGCTCGTCGGTGAGCTTGACAATGCCCTCGATCGGCTCCTTGTCCAGAAATTTGTCCATGTGGAACGAGAGCATCCGCGCCCCGTCCTCGTGATAGAAGGCCAGGGCATAGCCGCTCCTTGAAATTTCCGACGCGCCCTCCGCGCTCGATTCCGGCAGCTGTGTCCGGCCCAGCGGCAGCGCACGCATACGGCTCGCCGTCTTCTCCCATTTGCCGTCAAAGTCCAGGAAGGAAACGGAGTCGAGGCCCATATAGCCGTTGTCCGCGATGGTCAGCGCCAGACCGATATGGCCGTCGGTGATGAGATAGTAATCCCATTCCTTGACGCGCATCGCGCCGGCTTTGATGTCCGCGCGCCGGTAGACCGGGAGCAGGGAACGCGCCCAGCCGGGTTCGAGCAGATTGCCGTCGCTGCCGAGCAGCGGGCCGGAAGTGGTGATCTCATGCTGCTGTCTCATTGGATAGCCTCCTGTGATGTATATTTTTCCAGAAACGCTGCCAGCGCCGCCTGCACGCGCGGGCGGTCGACCAGATAGCTGTAGCCGTGCCTTGCCCCGTCGACGAGGATTAGTTGCTTTTCAGACGCACAGACGTCATAGGCGGCCTGCGACATGGCGCAGGGGACGAAGGTGTCCGCCGTGCCGTGGATGAACAGAATAGGGCGCTTCGTTTTCGATACCGCGTCCAGCGTGGACGCTTCTTTGATGGAAAAGCCCGCGAACACACGCGTGCAGACGTCCATCAGCGCCAGCAGCGGCCCCGCCGGGAGCCATTTTACGTGCGCCCGCAGAACGCTTCGCATGATCGCCTCCGGCGAGGAGAAGCCGCAGTCGGCGATCACGCCCCGCACGGACGGCGGAAGCTCCAGCGCGGAGGCCAGCAAAACCGTCGTCGCGCCCATCGAAAGCCCGCCCAGAAACAGCGGGTGATCCGGGCCAAAGTGCATGGCCGCGTACTGTGCCCACGTCGCCGCGTCCCAGCGCTCGTGAATGCCGAAGGTGATGTATACCCCCTCCGACTGCCCGTGTGCACGCTCGTCGACGGCGAGTAAATTATATCCGAGCGAATAGTAATAGGGAAGGACAATGGAAAAATCGATGATCCAGCTCGACCGGTAGCCGTGGAACAGAAGGATCGTGCCCTTCGCGCCGGGCTGCTGCAATAGCTGCCCGTGCAGACGCAGGCCGTCATAGGATGGCAGAAAGATATCCTCCGCGTCCTGCATCAGCGTGATACCCGCGAGAATTTCCTCCGTCTGGTCTTCCCTGCCCCATTGGGCGATGACCGCGGGCTTTGTAAAATCCGGGACGGGGCTGCGGCGGCAGGCAAACAGGAACAGACCCAGCGCCAGCAGAACGACCGCCAGCAAAACGGCCAGAACGATCATAGCCGCCGTCATGCCGCGTTCCCCTTCCTTCCGAGCTTTGCGAAGAACGGGAACGTAAGCGGCCAGACAATGCCCGCAAACAGGACAAGCAGGAAATACCGCACAAAGCTTTCCGCCTGCGACCCGGCAAAGAGGGACACCAGCAGCGGCTTCAGCCCCGCCTTGATGCCGACGATCAGCGCAAGGCCCAGCACCAGCTTCAAGACCTGTCCCCAAAACGGCGCACGGACGTCAAAATGCAGCTTTTTCTCGTCGGCAATGTACACGATCAGAAAGCCCAGCAGCGCGCCCAGCATGGTGTACGCGTTTTTGAGGCCGTGCGTGATATTGGAAAGGTCTTCGCTGCCCTCCGGCCAGTCGCACCGGGCGAGGGACGAGGCGTAGATCAGATATCCGCCGCACAGCACCGCCACGCCAAGTAAAAGCCACGGCACTGTCTTTTTTGCGGCAGATTCTGTCCGGAACGCCGGATAGAGCGCCGCAGCCAGCGCCAGCGCCGTCAGGAAGGCCACGCCGACGTCCAGCGGCGTGTGAACGCCCAGGTACATCCGCGAAAACGGCACCAGAACCATCAACACGATACAGACAATACGCACCCACGTTTCCTTCCGGCTCGCAAAGATTGAGGCCGTCGTGCCGACGATATTCTGCGTGTGGCCGGAGGGGAAGGAATAGCCCGTCGCGTCCGCGCGGGCGGCTTCGACGATCTGAAAGTCCGGATCGAGCACCCACGGGCGCGGAATGCGGAAGGCCAGCTTCAGAAACTGGTTGCAGACCGTGCCGAGCGCACCGACCAGAAAGACATAATAGCCCTGCCGCTTGTCAACGCACCAGAAGATCAGCAGCGCCGCCGCCATGAACGCGATCTCCGAGCCGAAATAGGTCAGACCCGAGAAAAACGTGTCCAGCGCTCCGCAGCGTCCCGCCGCGAGAAGCCGCAAAAAATCCATACCGGAACCTCCTGAATTGAGATACAGAATCAGTATACCACCAAACGCCGGATTTGCCAAGCATCTTGCATTTTCAGATAAATATAGTATGATATAAGAAAAGCAACGAAAGGTGTGCGAACCATGTTTTCCAATGAAGAACGAATGATCTACGCCAGGCGCCAGCTGGTCGAGGTGATCTGTCAGCTTCGTTTCCCGGAGATCCTGTCCATCGACGCAAGCGAACCTGCCGCGTTTCAGGACCGCATCCGCCGGGAATATCCGCAGTATGAAAAGAAGATCGAGCAGCTGCCGCCGCAGATGGTGAACGGCAAGCCCGTCCCGCAGGGAACGGTCAACAACTATCAGTTCGTCTCTGCCGAGGGGCAGTGGAAAATCAGTCTCACCAAGGGCTTTATCGCCCTTTCGACCTACGGCTATACCCGCTGGGAGGAATTTGCCCAGCGGCTCGACCGCATTCTCGCCGTGTTTATCGAGACATATCATCCCTCGTGGTTCACCCGCGTGGGTCTGCGGTATGTCAACGCCTTCCGCCGTGCGCCGCTCGGTCTGGAGGACCGCCTCTGGAAAGAACTCATCACGCCGGGCTTCCTGGGCCTCATGGGCGACGAGGACGCGCAGGAGCAGGCGTTCATGAAGAACGAGCTGACCGCGACTGTCCAGATGCCCGGCGGCGCGAAGGCCAACGTCAAATCCGGCCCGGGCCTGCTGCGCAAGGTCAACAACCGTACCCGCGAGACGACGGAGGAGCGCGTGTTCATGCTCGACCTCGATCTCTACATGGACAGCAAGATCGAGCTGAACCATACGGCCCCCGCCCTGAACATCGTCCACGACAACGCAGGCAGCCTCTTCCGCGCCGCCATCACCGACACCCTCGCAGACGCAATGGAGCCGCAGAAGGCATAAACTGAAAAATCCCTCTGCCGCTAACTGCGGCAGGGGGATCATTTTATGAACGGACGGCTCAGGCCGGTTCCTCCGGCTGCCAGAAGATGCGGAAGGCGCTGGGAAGCGCGATGTCCTGCCGGAACCGTTCGCCGCTGACCCATGTGAAGCTGCCGACCGGGGCCGAGACGCGGATGTCATAGCAGCGCATATGCCACTCGACGTGCGTAAAGATGTGCGTCCGTTCGCGCGTGCGCGTCAGCTCCTCCGGGACGAGGCCCCAGCTGTCGAGCAGCGCAAGCGCCTGCTGCGCGCTCAGCGTTCCTTCCACATTCGGAAGCTCCCAGAGTCCGGCAAGCAGCCCCGTCTCCGGCCGCCTGCGCACGGCATACTGCCCGCCGCATTGGAGAAAGAACACCGTCTTTTCTTCGATGCGGCGGGGCTTTTTTGCCTCCTTGACGGGGAGCGAAGCCCACGCGCCGCTCTTTTCTGCAAGGCAGACTGTCCGCAGCGGACAGGCAGCGCACTTCGGCGCGCCGTTCGGGACGCACACGCAGGCCCCAAGCTCCATGAGTGATTGCGTCAGCTCGCTTCTTTTTCCCGGATTTTTCTCATAAGCTGGCCGCAGCGCGGCTTCATACGCCTTTTTGACGGCGGGCCGCGTGACCGGTGCTTCGTCCTGCGTTACGCGGGAGAGCACGCGCAGCACGTTCCCGTCGACCGCAGGCTCCGGCGCGTCAAAGCAGATGGACGCGACCGCGCCCGCCGTATAATCCCCCACGCCGGGCAGCGCCCGGATGGCAGCGTAGTCCCGCGGGAACTCGCCGCCGTGCTGCGTCATAATGACGCGGGCGGCCTTCTGCAGATTGCGCACGCGGGAATAATAGCCCAGGCCCTCCCAAAGCTTCGTCAGGCGGTTTTCTTCGCAGGCTGCAAGCGCGGCGATATCGGGCAGCTCCGATAAAAAGCGCGCGTAATAGCCCTTTACGGCCTCCACGCGCGTCTGCTGAAGCATGATCTCCGACAGCCAGACGTGATACGGCTCATGGTCCTCCCGCCACGGCAGCGCGCGGTGTCCCGCCGCGTACCACCCGAGCAGCCGCCCGGCAAGCGAATCCGGAAGCTGCATGGAAATACCCCCTCTCTAATATAGAAAAAACGCCGGAGGGAAATCCTCCGGCGTTTTGGGTTTATTAATAGCCGGGCTTGCCGAGCAGGTGGAACATATTCTTCTTATAGGCCTCAACGCCGGGCTGGTTGAAGGGGTTGACGCCCTCCATGTAGCCGGACACGCCGCAGGCAAACTCGAAGAAGTAGATGAGCGCACCCAGCGCTTCCTCGCCGATCTCCGGCAGGCGGATCTCGGTGACGGGCACGCCGCCGGAAATATGCGCGGCCTTGGTCGCCTGCATGGCCTTTTCATTGATATAGCTCATCTCGCGGCCCGCCAGATAGTTCAGGCCGTCCAGATTTTCCTCGTCGGACGGAACAGTAACAGATGTTCTGGAGTTGTCGAAGAAGACAACCGTTTCCTGCAGCATACGGATGCCATCCTGGATATACTGGCCCATGGAGTGCAAATCGGGGGTCAGATCAACGGAGGCCGGGAAAATGCCCTTGCCGTCCTTGCCCTCGGACTCGCCGTAAAGCTGCTTCCACCATTCGGCCATGAAGCGGAACGCGGGCTCGTAGGCAGCCAGGATTTCAATGTTTTTGCCGTCCGCGTACAGCGCCTGACGGCTCATGGCGTACTGCACGGCGGCGCTTTCCACACCGCGCTTCAGCGTATCCTCACGCTCGGCCTGTGCACCGTGCATGAGCGCTTCAATGTCGATGCCGCAGCAGGCGATGGGAAGCAGGCCCACAGCCGTCAGAACGGAATAGCGGCCGCCGACATTATCGGGCACAACAAAGCTTTCATAGCCCTCACGGGACGCAAGCGTCTTCAGCGCGCCGCGCGCCTTGTCTGTCGTGGCGTAAATGCGGCTCTTCGCGCCGTCCACGCCGTATTTCTTCTCGAGCGCAGTCTTAAAAATGCGGAACGCGATGGCAGGCTCGGTCGTCGTGCCGGATTTGGAAATGACGTTCACGGAAAAATCGCGGTCGCCGATCATGGCGAGGATCTCCGTCACAGCGTCGGAGGAAATGCCGTTCCCGGCGAAATAAATGTCCGGGGTGTTCTTGGGCAGAGCGTTGTAGTTCGGGCTTTTCAGGAGCTCGACCACGGCGCGCGCGCCGAGATAGCTGCCGCCGATGCCAATGACGACAAGCGCCTTGGAGTCAGACTGGATCTTCTTTGCCGCAGCCTGAATGCGGGCGAACTCTTCCCTGTCGTAATTTACCGGCAGGTCGACCCAGCCGATGAAGTCATTGCCTGCGCCGGTGCCGTTTACCAGTGTGTCAAACGCAGCCTGTGCCGCGGTCTTGTCCGGCTGCTTGGCATAAAACTGCTTTGCGCCTTCAAAATTGATGCTTACCATATTGATCGCTCCTTTTATGATGAGAAAATAACAAAAACCGATGCGCGGCGTTAAGCTTCCGCGTCGCGCGCGAGAAGCGCCGCGCCGATCATTCCGGCCTCGTTGCCGAGCACGGCGGGGACGAGCTTGCCGCGCGTGGAATAGAAGCACTTTTTGCTGACCTTGTCCTGCAGGGGGTCAAACAGGAACGGGCCCGCCGCGCTGAGACCCCCGCCGAGGGCAAGTACCTCCGGGTCGAGAATATTATAGATCGACGCGCAGGCGGAGCTCAGGTGCTCGATATAGTCGTCGAAAACGGCGGTCGCGGCGGGGTCGCCTGCCTTGGCGCAGTCGGTGACGAGCTTGGGCGTGATCTTCGCCGGGTCGCTGCCGGTCTTCTCGGCCAGCATACTCTCCGGATGGGCCTGCATGGCTCGGCGGCCCTCCCGCGTGAGCGCGGACGCGGCGCAGTAGGCCTCCATGCAGCCGTGATTGCCGCAGGTGCAGGGCTCTCCGCCGTCGACCAGATACGCGTGGCCCAGCTCAACGCCGTGGTTCATGCCGCCGTTGAACATTTTGCCGTTCAGAATGATGCCGCCGCCAAGCCCCGTGCCGAGCGTCAGCAGAACGCCCGTTTTGCAGCCGGTGAACGCGCCCTTATAAAGCTCGGCCAGCGCCGCGCCGTTTGCGTCGTTCGCAATATAGACGGGAATGCCGGGGAACTGCTCCTGCAGCAGCTTCCGCAGGGGTACATTGTGGAAATCCAGATTGTGCGCGTCAAGAACCGTCTCGCCGCTCGCGTCGATGCTGCCGGGGACGACCGCGCCGAGCGAGCCGACGTCGCAAAGCGCCGCGTTCTTCTCTTCCAGCAGCGCAAGGACTGCCGCGCGGATCTTTTTCGCCAGATCCGCCGCCGTCGTGTGCGGGAACGGGACAGACGTCTCGGCGGTCAGCTCCAGCGCCTCGTCCAGCAGGCCGATCTTGACGTTGGTTCCGCCGATGTCAATGCCGATCTGATACATATGCAGTGCCTCTTTTCCTTTCAGCCTCATCCATGGACACTCCGGGTGTCAGGCCATTTCTTACTGAAAATAATACGACGGTCCAGTCAAAAAAGCAAGAAGTGCTGCAATTATTTTTTCTCCGGCTCCAGAGTCCGCGCTTCTCCGTCATATCCGCAGGAGAAAGTGGCTCTTGCGATACTCGAGGACGCCGTCCTTTTTCATCCGTCCAAGCTCCAGCGACAGGCCGCTGCGCTCGACGCCAAGATAATCCGCAAGTTGCTGTCTTGAAAACGGAATGTCAAATTCGCAGGTCCCAAGCCGCTGCGCCTCTGCGGAAAGGTAGGACATGATCTTTGCGCGCGTGGTGCGCTGGCCCATGTGTGTGAGCTTTTCACCGAACCGCAGGTTCTTTTCGGCAAGCTCGCCGAGAAGATTGCGGATGATGCGGCTGTGCCGGGCGCAGGCGGACGGGCACATGGTCAGCACGCGTTTGACGTTCAGAAACAGCACAGTCGCGGGTGTTTCCGCCGCGACGCTCACCTTCAGCACCGAACCGGGTGCGCAGGCATAGGCGGCGGCGAAGGTCTGTCCCGGCCCTGCCTTGGACAGAATATTGCGGTTGCCCCAGACGTCCTCCTGCTCGACCAGAACGCTCCCGGACAGCACCAGACCGATCGATTCCGCCGTATCGCCGGCACGCAGCAGCAGCGCATCCTTCGGGAAACGCGATGCTTTCGTGCCAAGACAGGCCAGCATGGCCGTAAGCTCCTGTTCGGAAATACCGGAGAAGAGCGCGGAAGACCGGATCACGGATAAAAATTCCTGCATATTTTCCTCTTTCGTTGAAAATTCAACCGACCTGTTGATTTTATTCTATTATAATATAGCCACAAACGCAAGAACCCAAATCATGAAAGTGAGGATCTCAAAATGGAACACACGATGTTTTGTTTTCAGTGCGAACAGACGGCGGGCTGCACCGGCTGCACGGGAAAGGCGGGCGCGTGCGGCAAGAGCGCCGGTACGGCGAAGCTGCAGGACGAGCTGACGGGCGCGCTCATTGGCCTTGCCCGCGCGACGGACCATGCGCCCGGCGTGAATGCAGGCACATGGCAGCTTCTCATCGAGGGTCTGTTCACGACCGTTACGAACGTGAGCTTTCACGATGAGACCATCCGCGCGATGATCAGCCGCGTGCACGCGGAAAAATCGCGGCTCGTGCCGGGCTGCGCGGCCTGCGCTGCCGCGTGCGGACGAACCGGCGATTATGACATGGCGCAGCTCTGGGATGCGCAGGAGGATATCCGCAGTCTCAAATCGCTCATTCTCTTCGGCGTGCGCGGCATGGCCGCGTATGCGCACCACGCCTTGGTGCTGGGCTATGCCGATGAGACGGTAAACCGGTTCTTTGCCAAGGCGCTCTTTGCCGTGGGCGAGGATTGGGACATGGAGCAGCTGCTGCCCATTGTGATGGAGGTCGGCGAGAAGACCCTCCGGTGCATGGCGCTTCTGGACAGGGCCAACACCGAAAGCTACGGCACGCCCACGCCGGTCACGGTTCCGCTGACCGTGGAAAAAGGTCCGTTCATCGTCATCTCCGGCCACGATCTGCACGATCTGAAGCTGCTGCTGGAGCAGACCGAGGGCAGGGGCGTCAACATCTACACCCACGGTGAAATGCTCCCCGCACACGGCTATCCGGCACTTAAAAAGTATGCCCACCTCAAGGGCAATTTCGGCACGGCATGGCAGAACCAGCAGAAGGAATTCGCGGCGCTTCCTGCGCCGGTGCTCTTCACCACCAACTGTCTGATGCCGCCGAAGGCCAGCTACGCGGACCGCGTATTTACCACGTCAGTCGTATCTTACCCGGAACTCGTCCACATCGGCGAAGAAAAGGACTTCACGCCTGTCATTGAAAAGGCGCTGGAGCTGGGCGGCTACGCCGTGGACAGGCCCTTCACCGGCATCAATGGCGGCAGCACGGTCATGACTGGCTTTGCACGCGGCGCGGTGCTCAGTGCGGCAGACACGGTCATCGAGGCCGTCAAGTCCGGGGCCATCCGGCATTTCTTCCTTGTCGCAGGCTGCGACGGAGCACGCCCCGGCCGTAACTACTATACAGAATTTGTAAAGCAGACGCCTGCCGACACCATCGTTCTGACGCTTGCCTGCGGCAAGTACCGCTTCAACGACCTCGATCTCGGCACGATCGGCGGACTGCCGCGCCTGATGGACGTCGGCCAGTGCAACGACGCCTACAGTGCCATTCAGATCGCGCTTGCGCTTGCGAACGCGTTCGGCTGCGGCGTGAACGAGCTGCCGCTTTCCATGGTGCTTTCGTGGTATGAGCAGAAGGCGGTCTGCATCCTGTTGACGCTGCTGCATCTGGGCATCCGGAACATTCGTCTCGGCCCCACGCTCCCGGCGTTCCTTTCGCCCAACGTACTGAACTATCTTGTAGACAACTTCGGTATTGCGCCCATCACCACGCCGGAGGCAGATCTGAAGCAGCTTCTCAAATAACAGCGGCTCACGCGGCGTATGCGTTCCCCTTTTTCGCCCCGCAGCGCAAAACGGCGGTCTTGAACTGTTTTACATTCAAGCCGCCGTTTTCTTTTTTGACAGGAACCGCTCAGTTCAGACTGACCTCCTGACGGGTGAACAGAGCCTCGACTCTTGCCTTGAGTGGGGCAAGCTCCGGGGCGTTCAGGCTGTCCGCAGTCTGAATGACGGCAGCTGCGGCCTGCTGGGCGTCGCGCAGCGTTTCCAGATCCATCTGCAGGCTTGCGACCTTTAAGAGCGGAAGCCCGTGCTGGCGGCTGCCGAAGAAATCGCCCGGCCCGCGCAGGGCCAGATCCTGCTCGGCGATCTTAAAGCCGTCCGTCGTCTTGCAGAGCGCCTGCAAGCGCTTTTTTGTCTCCTCGTTTTTCGTCCCGCTGACCAGCACGCAGTAGGACTGCGCGCTGCCGCGCCCGACGCGTCCGCGCAGCTGATGCAGCTGGCTGAGGCCGAAGCGCTCGGCATTTTCAATGACCATCAGCGTCGCGTTCGGCACATCCACGCCGACCTCCACGACCGTTGTGGCGACGAGAATATCGTAGTCTCCCGCGCGGAACGCGCGCAGCGCCGCGTCCTTTTCCGCGCTTTTCATCCGTCCGTGCACCAATCCGACGCGAAGCTCCGGGAACGTCTCGTCCCGCAGCGTCTGCGCCCAGCCCTCGGCGGATTTCATGGCGTTCTCCTCGCCGTCCTCCACAGCCGGGCAGACGACATAGACCTGATGGCCCCCGGCGCACTGCTTCCGGATAAAGCCGTTCAGGCGCTCACGCAGAGCCTCGCTGACCAGAAATGTCTCGACCGGCCGCCTGCCCGGCGGCAGCTCGGCGATCACGGACACGTCCAGATCGCCGTAGGCGATGAGGGCCAGCGTGCGCGGGATGGGCGTGGCGGACATGACGAGCAGATGCGGTGCATCGCCCTTTTCCGTGAGTCTCGTGCGCTGCGCGACGCCGAAGCGGTGCTGCTCGTCGGCCACAACGAGGCCGAGCGCGTGGAACTCCACGCCGGTACTGATCAGCGCGTGCGTGCCGACGATCAGCTGCGCCTCGCCGGAGGCGATTTTCTCCCGCGCAGCACGCTTCTGCGCCGGGGTCTTTGCGCCTGTCAGCAGCAGGACATGGACGCCAAGCGGCCCCAGCAGCGCGGACAGCGTCTTTTCATGCTGCTCGGCCAGAATTTCCGTCGGCGCCATAAACGCCGCCTGCTTCCCGTTTTTGACCGCGCAGAAGCAGGCCGCCGCCGCGACCATCGTCTTGCCGCTGCCGACATCGCCCTGCACGAGCCGGTTCATCACATGGCCGGAGGACAGATCGCGCAGGATCTGGTCAATTGCGCCGCTCTGCGCACCCGTCAGCCGGAAGGGCAGCGCGCGGAAAAACGCGTCCATGCAGGCGGTGTCATACGGGATGGTATGCATATCCGTTCTCGACGCGCGCAGGACGGCCAGACCCGCCGAGAAAATGAAAAATTCCTCAAAGACGAGCCGCTTCCGCGCCCGTTGCAGCGCGTCCCAGCTCTCCGGCGCATGGACAGACGTATACGCCTCCGTCACGCCGCACAGGCCGTACTGCTCCCGCACCGTCTCCGGCAGAAGCTCCGGCAGCGCGCCCGCCGCCGAAAACGCCTGCCGGATGCAGGCGCAGAGCGTCCGGTTGGACAGCCCCGCCGTCAGCGGGTACACAGGCAGCAGCCGGTTCGTAACGGTGCCGGGCCTGCCCGCCTCCTCAAAGGCAGGATTCGCCATCTGCATCCCGCGCTCCAGCAGCGTCCCGTAAAAATAATAGCTTTGCCCGTAATGCAGCTGGGTTTTGATATAGGGCTGGTTAAAATAGTGCAGCGTCAGCTTGCCTGTCTCGTCCGCGACAGTGAGGTTCGTCACGTCGCGGCCTTTTCCGATGCGCCGCAGGACCGGCTGCGAGACGACCAGCGCCTCAAAGCACGCCGGGACCCCCGGCTGCAGCTGCGCGATCTCGACCGGATTCGTCCGGTCCTCATAATCGCGCGGAAAATAGGCCAGCAGATCATAGAGCGTGAAAATCCCAAGCCTCTGCAAAGCCGCCGCCCGCGCCGGCCCTACGCCGCGCAGATCGGTCACGGGGGAAAATAAGTCCATGGGTTCGCGCTCCTTACCGACATATTGCTGCAGATCCTGTAGGGGCCGATGCCCACATCGGCCCGCTGGGCAGTCGCAAATTCGCCGAAGAGTTCCGTAAAAAACCGGCGCATCCTGCGGGCGGACAGAGTCGTCCGCCCCTACATGATGCAGCGCCCGAATATGCGTCGTAGGGGGGCGTGGACTCTGTCGGCCTAAAAAATGTTGCGAATTCGCCGAAGATTACCGTAAAAACAGTGCATCCTGCGCGATCCGATGTGGGCATCAGACCCTACAGAAACTCCCGCACCGGTATATTATATAGTATCCCCGCGTGTTTCCGCAAGGCATTCCCTAAAAAAGTGCGCGAAAAATCCCCCCGAAGAGAAACTCCCGAGGGGCATTTATTTCGCAGCATTCGGCATCAGGCCAGCTTGTTCATCTTCAGTGTGATCTGGCTCTTCTTGCGGGCGGCAGCATTCTTATGAAGAATACCCTTGCCGGCAGCCTTGTCGATGGACTGAACCGCAGCCTGGTAAGCGCTATCGGCCTGCTCACGATTGCCTTCCGTGACGGCAGCTTCAAACTTCTTCAGGGTGGTCTTCAGGGCGGACTTGTCAGCCTTGTTGCGCTCGTTGTTGACCTTGGCAATCAGAACTCTCTTCTTTGCAGACTTAATGTTGGGCATAACTACACCTCCTCCAATAGCGTGAATATAGAAACAGATACCGTTTCATGCAGAAATACATTATAGCGGCATGGTCCGATAAAATCAATCTTTTTTTCGGATTTTTTCAAAAAAATTTTTCACATATTCCCCGACTTTCCGGAAAAACTAGCCGGGAGGTGAGTCTATGCAGCCAAGAACGGATCTGGCGATGGAGGCCAAGGCGCTGTATGAGCGCTCCGCGCAGGAACAGACGCAGCTTTCCGGCGTCGCCGCGCGCGAACAGGAGCGGCACGGTGTACGCATGACAGTCGTGAAAATCACAAGCGCCGAGGGCGAGCAGGCGCTCGGCAAGCCGCGCGGCACGTATATCACAGCGGAGCTTGAAGCGCTCTCGCGCCGGGAGCCGGGGAGCTTTTCAAATGCCGTGCGCACCGTGAGCCGGGCGCTGCGCGAGCTGCTGGGGCCGTGCAGGCAGGCGCTCGTCGTCGGGCTGGGCAACCGGGACATCACGCCCGACGCCATCGGCCCGGAGGCCGTGAAAAACCTGATCGTCACGCGCCATCTGCAGACGGGCCCGGATGAAGCGCTGCCGGGCCTCATGCGCGTCGCGGCCTGTCAGCCGGGCGTACTGGGCCAGACAGGCATCGAAAGTCTGGAGCTTGTCAAATGCGCCATGCAGACCGCGCAGCCGGACGTTGTGATCGTGATCGACGCGCTGGCGGCGGCGGAGCCGGGGCGGCTGTTCCGCACTGTCCAGCTTTCGGACAGCGGCATCGTGCCGGGCTCCGGCGTAGGCAACAGCCGGCAGGAATTTTCCCGGCGGACGCTGGGCGTGCCGGTCATCGCCGTGGGCGTGCCGACGGTCGTGGACGCGATCTCCCTGTTCCGGCAGGCGGAGCTGGAGCTGGACGTGCCGCGGGGCGTGCTGGTCACGATGCAGGATGTGGACACACGGGTGCGCGAGATGGGCAGGCTCGTCGGCTACAGCTGCGATCTGGCGCTGCACCGGGGATTGTCGCTGGGTGAAATTCCGGCTTTTTTGTCATAAAAGGTCGAATTATCGTTATGTAAACTGCATTATGTCCCCACCGGAACAAATCGCTGCAAACAGGCGGGTGTTGATAACGATGTGGAAATGTGGAAAAGCGATTGGTGTTCAAAAGTTTTTCACACTGTCAACAGAGTTGTCAACACCCGTATTTTATGAACTTTTCCTGACCAATTTCGGTTCCCAATAACAGGCCTTCGCTTTTTACGTCGACGGGACGGAAGGGATTATCGTCAACTGCGCACGGACAAAATCCGCGAAAAAGTTCGGAATCTGCCCGGAAGTTTTCTGTATCAAATGGGAAAGCCGGGAAATACTGACGATATATCCAGAAACAGAAGATGGAGGTAGCAGATATGCAGGGAAAGGTCGAGATCTGCGGCGTCAACACATCGAAGCTGCAGACGCTCTCGAACGCGGAGATGATGCGGCTGATCGAGCGCTCGCAGCAGGGGGATATGGATGCCCGCAGCCGTCTGGTGGAGGGAAATCTCAAGCTGGTCCTGTCTGTGGTGCAGCGGTTTCTGAGCCGGGGCGAAAATCCGGACGATCTGTTTCAGGTCGGCTGCATCGGGCTTTTGAAGGCCATCGCCAACTTTGACACCACGAAAAACGTCCGCTTTTTGACCTACGGTGTGCCAATGATTGCCGGGGAGCTGCGGCGGTATCTGCGCGACTACAGCCCCATCCGCGTCAGCCGGTCGCTGCGCGACACGGCCTACCGCGTTCTGCAGTGCAGACAGCAGCTGACCGACCAGAACGGCCGCGAGCCGTCCATCGACGAGATCGCGCAGGCGCTCGATCTGCCGCCCGCGCAGATCACCGCCGCGCTCGACGCCATCACCGCGCCCGTCTCGCTCTACGAGCCGGTCTATTCCGAGGGCGGCGACGCGCTGACGGTCATGGACCAGGTGCGCGACCGAAAAAATACCGACGAGCAGTGGATCGAATCCATCACGCTGCGCGAGGCCATCTCCCATCTGTCGGAGCGCGAAAAGCGCATTCTGGCCCTGCGCTTCGAGGCAGGGCGGACGCAGATGGAGGTCGCGGGGCAGATCGGCATCTCGCAGGCGCAGGTGTCCCGTCTTGAAAAAAGCGCCATCCGCTCCATCCGCAAGGCGATCCTCCCGTCATAACGGGGATACCCGCCGCATATACTTCCTGCAAAGGGGGCTTGTGCGATGACGAACCGGTTCCAGGAGCTGCGGGACAAGGAAGTGATCCATGTGTGCGAGGGAGCGCGGCTGGGGTATGTGAACGATCTGGTGGTCGATATCTGCTGTGGGCGCGTGACGGCGCTGATCGTGCCGGGGCCGTGCCGGTTTTTGGGGCTGTTCGGCCGGGAGGACGACTATGTGATCCCGTGGCTGTGCATCAAGCGCATCGGAGACGACCTGATTCTGGTCGACGGGCCACTTTCCGAGTGGCGCACGCCGCGCAAGAAGCGGAGCCTGTTCTGACTTTGGCAGAAAGCGCAAAAAATGCAGGGGGTTTCGCGAAAAAACACTTGCATTTGGAGCGCTTTTCCGCTATAATGTCAAGGCGCTGTGCGAAAACGGCGACAATACTACACCACACACCGGGCGGTGGCGCTTTCTCGTGTCCTTCGGGATGGAAGCGGTCAGCCCTGTGGAGGTCAAAAACAAAAGGAGAACACACAATGGCAGTCGTATCCATGAAGCAGCTTCTCGAAGCTGGCGTCCACTTCGGTCATCAGACCCGTCGCTGGAACCCGAAAATGGCCCCGTATATCTACACGGAGCGCAATGGCATCTACATCATTGACCTGCAGAAGACGGTCAAGAAGCTCGAAGAGGCTTACAACTTTGTCCGTGAGCTGGCAGCGAACGGCCAGTCCATCCTGTTCGTCGGTACCAAGAAGCAGGCGCAGGACGCCATCAAGGAAGAGGCCGAGCGTGTCGGCCAGTACTACGTCAACGCCCGCTGGCTCGGCGGTATGCTGACGAACTTCCGCACCATGCGCACCCGTATCGACCGTCTGGCTCAGCTGAAGAAGATGGAAGCCGACGGCACGTTCGCAATGCTTCCCAAGAAGGAAGTCATCAAGCATCAGGGCGAGATCGCCAAGCTTGAGAAGTATCTCGGCGGCGTCAAGGAAATGAAGAAGCTGCCCGGCGCGCTGTTCATCGTTGACCCGCGCAAGGAGCGCAACGCCATCGCCGAAGCCCGCAAGCTGCACATTCCCATCGTCGCCATCGTCGACACCAACTGCGACCCGGACGAGGTCGACTATGTCATCCCCGGCAACGATGACGCCATCCGCGCCATCCGCCTGATCGCCGCCACCATGGCCAACGCCGTGACCGAGGGCCGTCAGGGTGAAGAGAACACCGAGGCTCCCGCAGCCGAGGAAGCTCCCGCCGCTGAATAATCCGTACTATTTATAGCGCCCGCCGCACGACGGGCGCTTTTCAAAAGATAAAAACAGGAGGAATTTACAATGGCATTTACTGCTGCTGATGTGAAAAAACTGCGTGAAATGACCAATGTCGGCATGATGGACTGCAAGAAGGCACTGTCCGAGACCGACGGCGATATGGACAAGGCTGTTGAATGGCTGCGCGAAAAGGGTCTGGCCAAGGCCGCCAAGAAGGCCGGCCGCATCGCGGCTGAGGGCATGGCTTACGCGACTGTCTGCGAAAAGTGCGGCGTCGGCGCCATGGTCGAGGTCAACTGCGAGACTGACTTCTGCGCGAAGTCCGCTCCGTTCGTTCAGTTTGTCAAGGATATCTGCCAGGTTGTTCTGGAGAACAATCCCGCCGACGTTGAGGCTATCAAGGACTGCACCTATCCCGGCACCGAGCTGAAGGTCTCCGAGGTTCTGCCTGAGAAGGTCATGTCCATCGGCGAAAACCTGCAGATCCGCCGTTTCGCCCGCTTCGACAAGAACACCACCGTGTCCTATGTCCATGCCGGCGGCAAGATCGGCGTTCTGGTCAACCTTGCTGTTGAGGGCGGCATCGACGCCACCACCATCGGCAAGGACGTTGCCATGCAGATCGCTGCGCTGAATCCCCGCTTCTGGGACAAGAGCCTCGTCACCGAGGACGTCATCGCCGAGGAGAAGAAGGTTCTCGTCGCGCAGATGGACAACGACCCGAAGATGGCCACCAAGCCCCAGCAGGTCAAGGAAAAGATCGCTGCCGGCAAGCTGAACAAGTTCTACGAGGAGAACTGCCTGCTGCAGCAGGCCTTCGTCAAGGACGGCTCCATGTCTGTTGAGCAGTACATGGCCTCCGCAGCCAAGGCTCTGGGCGGCAAGGTCACGTTCGTCGACGCCGTTCGCTTCGAAAAGGGCGAGGGCATCGAGAAGAAGCAGGAAGACTTCGCTGCCGAAGTCGCTGCGCAGATGAACGCCGGTCACTAAGCTTCAATAGTTCAAAGCGCCCACTGCCGGATGGCAGCGGGCGCTTCGCCTTATTTACCGGAATCAAAGTCCGACTCGGTCCTTGCGCGCAGGCGGCTGATGGCGTTTGTCAGGCGTTCTGTTTCCTTCGGGAACAGGCCGGAGGCGATGGCCGTGCGGATGGGGAGGATCTCGTAGCGGCTGCCGTCGGCGTCCTTGCCGCTGTCGAGCAGGTACAGGGGCGTATAGCTCACATTTGTCAGCGCCGTTTCACCCGTCTCGCCGTTTTTGGTGAATTGCAGATTCAGAATGACCGATTCCTCGCAGCCGCTGGCATAGCTGCTGCTCTGGCTGGAAAAGAAATTGCCGAGGCTGTAGGCCACAAAGCAGGTTTTTTCCTTTCCGTCGTCCGTCGTGATGTCCATCGTCTCCATTCTGCCGACCAGATGGCTGTGTGAGCCGATGATCGCGTCCGCGCCGCGCTCGAACAGCTGCTTTGCGATGGACTCCTGCGTTCTGGTAGGCTCCAGCGTCGCCTCACTGCCCCAATGGAGCATGACGAGGATGATGTCGGGCTTCAGCGCCCTCGCCGCGTCTACCGAGTCCAGAAGGGCGCTCATGTCGAGCTTTTCATAGTCCGTGCTGTAATCCTTGTACAGGAGATTCACCGCGTACTCTGCGCCCTCCGGCAGCTGCAGGCCGCCGAGGCCCTTCGTATAGGCGATGATCGCGATCTTCATGCCGCTGACGGTCTTGAGCACGACGCCGCCATTATTGGAGCGCTCGGTCTGGCTTGCGTAGGTGCCCGCATGGTCGATGCCCGCGTTTGTAAGCGCGTCGATGGTGCTCTGCAAACCGGACAGGCCGTTCTGGATGGAGCAGGTGTTGGCCGTCTGCAAAAGATCAAAGCCGATGGTCGACAGCGTCATGGCAAGTGAATCCGGCGCGCGGTAATCCGGCTTTCCGGCATACGGCTCACCGCAGAAATTGCATTCCAGATTGCCGATGGCGAGATCCGCCGAGAGCGTATAGCCGGACACGGCGGCAAAGCTTTCGGCAAACTGATAGCTGCCGTCCGGCTGCCTGGCGTCGGCAAGCAGATCGTCGGTGATCATGATATCGCCGACAGCGGCAATGTTGACGGTCGCGTCCGGCTCCGTCTGCAGCTCCAGCGCATTGTCCTTTTTGACGTAAAGCTCCGGGTGCTCGCGCCGGTTGCGGCAGCCGCGCAGAATGAGGATCAGAGACAAAATCACGATCACAAGCAAAACAATGACCAGCACCCGCTGGCGCATCAGAAGCCTGCGCTTCTGCTCCTGCCGGCGCAGCCTGCGCGCCTCCAGCAGCTCCTCGTTCTGCCTGCGTTCCATGTTATCCACGCGTTCGCCTCCTTTGGGTCGTGTATTTTATATATTATAACATATCCTTCGAAAAAAGACAAGCCGCTTGGCTTTTGCCGCAGAATATGCTATAATTCTACATCATTTACTTACAGAGGATCAGTTCATGCGTCAAACAAGCAAACGTGCGCGGCGCTCCCGGGCGCTGATGATCGTGATTTTTGTGCTGCTGGCAGCGCTTGTGATCTGGGGGCTGACGGCCCTGCTGGGCCGATTGCTCCACTACGGCACGAACGCGACCGTCAGCGCGAAGGATCACGAGCAGCTCACGCCGATCGAGCCGAGCGCCGTGGACAAGACGGAGGAAATTCCGGAAAATACATATGATCCGTCCTGCTTTTATATGGACGGCGGCTTCCTGCGCTATGAAAGCGACACCATAACCAGCCAGGTCGGCATCGACGTCTCCGCGCACCAGCAGGAGATCGACTGGCAGCGCGTCGCGGAAAGCGGCGTGCAGTTTGCCATTCTCCGCGTCGGCTACCGCGGGTATACGGAGGGCACCATTCAGGAGGACACGTATTTCGAGCAGAATCTGGAGGGTGCCATTGACGCCGGGCTTGACGTGGGCGTGTATTTCTTCTCGCAGGCCATCGACGAGCAGGAGGCGCGGGAGGAGGCCCGGTTCGTGCTGGACAAGATCTCCGGGTACCTGCTCGCCTTCCCCGTCTTCTTCGACTGGGAAAAGATCGGCTCGGAGGCGCGCAGCGACACCATGGATCTGGCGTCGCTGACCATCGTGACCGATACGTTCTGCACCGAGATCCGGAACGCGGGCTATCAGGCCGGGCTTTACTTCAATCAGCAGCTCGGCTATGAGGAGCTGCATCTGCCGAGCCTGCAGACGTACACGTTCTGGCTGGCTGAATACAACGATACGCCGTCGTTTGCCTATCACTTTGACCTCTGGCAGTATTCTGCCTCCGGCACGGTCGACGGCATTGAGGGCGACGTCGATCTGAATCTTGCATTTTTCAGGAAGTAACCTATGAGAAAAGAAAAAGCAGAGCACTCGGCCCGCCTGCCGTTCGCAGCCAGTATGCTCATCTTCGGCACCATCGGTCTGCTGCGCCGGTTCATCGACCTGCCGAGCGGCGTGATCGCCTGCTTCCGCGGGCTGCTGGGCTGCGTTCTGCTGCTGCTTTTGCAGCGGCTGGGCGGGAAAAAGCCGGGCCTGGCTGCCATCCGGAAGTCTCTTCTGCCGCTGCTCATTTCCGGCGGCATGATCGGCTTTAACTGGATGCTGCTGTTTGAGGCGTACCGCTACACCAGCATCGCCGTCGCGACGCTCTGCTATTACACGGCCCCGGTCATGCTGATCCTGGCCTCGCCGTTCGTCTTCCACGAGCGGCTCACGTGGCGGCAGCTCGTCTGTGTGGGGCTGGCTGCGTGCGGCATGGTGCTCGTCTCGGGCGTGTTGGACGGCGGCACGCTGCCGGACGGAACGCTGACGGGCATTGCGCTTGCCGTCGGCTCGGCGGTCCTATATGCCGCCATCACCGCCGTGAACCGCAAGGCGCTCACCTCGCTGGACGCATACGATAAGACCATCGTGCAGCTTGGCGCGGCGGGACTGGTCATGGCACCGTATCTGGCGCTGACGGGCGGCTTCTCCGGTCTGCATCTGACGGCGCTGTCCGCCGGACTGATGCTTCTGGTGTCGCTGACGCATACGGCGATCCCCTATGCGATGTATTTCGGGGCCATGGTGCGCCTGCCGACGCAAACCGTCGCGCTCATGAGCTATCTCGACCCTATCACGGCCCTGATCCTCTCGGCCCTCGTTCTGCACGAGCCGCTCTCCCCTGCCGGTCTGGCCGGAGCCGTCTTGGTTCTCGGCTCTACGATCCTCAGCGAGCTCTGGGCCGGAAAGAAGCAGTAAAATCACAAAACGACCCCCGGACATACCTGACACGGTACGTCCGGGGGTCGTTGTATTTACGGTTCCAGCAGGACGCCGGAGAGATAGACGGCTTTCCGGTTCAGCGCTTCGTCACAGACGACGAAGTCGGCCAGCTTGCCGGGCGTGATCGAGCCGGTCTCGGCCTCGCGGCCAAGCTCCCTTGCGGGGACGAGCGTTGCGGAGAGGATGGCCTGCTCCTTCGGGATGCCGAATTCCACAGCCTTGCGCATACAGTCGTACAGATTCGTGGCCGAGCCTGCAATTGTGCCGTCGGCAAGACGTGCGACGCTGTTTTTCAGGAACACATCCTGTCCGCCGAGCGTATACTGCCCATCCGGCATACCGCAGCAGCGCAGCGCATCGGAAATGAGGCAAATCCTGCCCGGGAAGAGCCTGAAGGCCATGCGCACGGCGCTGGGGTGGACGTGCTGGCCGTCGCAGATCAGCTCGGCAGCCACAGCTTCGCGTTCGCTGCCCGCGCCGATGGGGCCGGGCTTGCGGTGGTGGATGCCGGGCATGGCGTTGTACAGGTGCGTCAGATGGCTCGCGCCTGCGTCAAAGACGGCGGAAGCCTCTTCATACGTGCAGTCGGTGTGCGCGATGGAGACCGTGCAGAGCTTACTTGCAAGCTTCGTGAATTCCACCGCGCCAGGCAGCTCCGCAGCCACGTCCGTAATGCGGATGAGGCCCTCGGACACGTCATAAAGCCGTTTAAATGCGCCGAAATCCGGATTTTTCAGATACGCGCCGTTCTGCGCGCCCTTTTTCTTTTCGGAGAAGAACGGCCCCTCCATCTGGATGCCAAGCAGGCGGGCGCAGCCCGTCGGCTGCTCGTTTCTGAGCCGGACAGCGGTCCGATACGCCGTCTCCAGCACGTCATACGGCAGCGTCATGGACGCTGGCGCGAAGCTCGTCACGCCGTTTTGCGCGAGATAAC
>OGLG01000109.1_pt1 | contig 80226 bp, 70 predicted proteins | sample 1572621 | NCBI WGS metagenome assembly OGLG01 (sample SAMEA2581912, study PRJEB24529) | metagenome | biome: Human gut stool | place: China | collected 2011 | reverse complement strand
TTACAAATTCGCCGTAGATTCCCGTAAAAACGGTGCATTCTGCCGGGCCGATGTGGGCATCGGCCTCTACGGCCAAGCGGGTAAGTGCATACGGATTCGCCGAAGATTTTCGATAATTCGGTGTATCCTGCCGGGCGGAGCAGAGCCCCGCCCCTACCAACTGCATTTGTTTTGCCGTTTTTTCGCATAAAACAAATGCACCGGTCTTAAGTTGATGACATTACCCGCCGGGGGAAGCCTTGACCACAGTATACCATACTTCCCCCAATATGCGCAAAGAGCCGCTGCCGGATATCCTTGCTTTTTTGGCCCGTTGTTGTCGATGTCAGCCGGAGGCGTTGCATGGGAAAAGCTGCGCGTTTATAATCAGAGCAGAACAACCGAAAAGGGAGGGCAAGGCCGGTGCGGCAGGCTGTTTTATACTTTGCAAACTGGAATCTGAACCGAAGACCGGCGCGGAAGGGCGAGGTCTGCGCGCTGCCGTGGGACTGCGCGACGTATCTCAACCACGCGTTCTGGGTGCTCGAACCGTCTGAGGGAACGCAGGAAACGTCGTTTGCCCGCCGCGCCGGGAAAAAGCCCGCGCGGACGGACTGGCGTCAGCGGTCACGCGTCGAGCGCAGAGCAGGCAAAAAAGCCGTGCAGTGTATGCTGGCGCAGGGCGTGGCCCCCGGAACGATCTGTATCGGCTCGCCGTTTTACTGCACGGCCATGCGCCTGCGGGAAAAGCCGGAGTCCGTACAGGCCGCGCTCGGCGCGCCGGTCGAGCCGGAACGGCCGACGTGGGACACGCTTGTGCAGGAGGATTTATTGGAGCTTTTGCAGACGCCCGGCTGGCACAGCGCCTATGACGCGCGGGCAGGCGGCGCATATCTCATCTACGACGGGCCGGACAATCCATTCGACCGCTGGTTCTTATCGGTGGAGACGGCGCGTTCGCTCGGGCAGAAGCTGGACCTCATCCGCAATGCAGAGCTGGCCGGGATCATCGTCTGGGAAGCGAACCTCGACACAAAAAATCATTCCTTTGCCGCGCAGCTGCGCGATACATTACTGAGATAAGGTGGGAAAGCTATGCAGTACGGCCATTTTGACAACATAAGCCGCGAATATGTGATCGACCGCGTCGATCTGCCCGTCTCGTGGACGAATTGCATCGGCGTCGGCGATCTGTACGGCGTGTTCAATCACACGGCGGGCGGCTATGTTCTGTACCGGTCGCCGGAATATCACCGCATCACGCGCTTCCGTCCGAACGGCGTGCCGATGGACGGCCCCGGTCACTATATTTACATCCGCGACAACGATACCGGCGATTACTGGACGGTTTCGTGGCAGCCGGTAGGCAAGGATAAGAAATTCTATTCCTGCCGCCACGGGCTGAGCTACGTGAAATACCTCTGCGATTACAGTGAAATTCACGCCGAGCAGAAGCTGTTCGTTGCCATGGACAAGCCGGTCGAGCTCTGAGACGTCCTGTCCGGCGCAGCCAGCCGGGAGCGGGGGCTTGCCGCCATGGACGCGGTGGACGACTATCTCTATACGCCGTGGGGGCTGATGCTGAACGCCCCGTGCTTCACAAAGCCGGACGACGCCATCGGCTTCGTCACCCGCGTCTATCCCGGCCTCAAGGAAAACGGCTCCGTCTTCAGCCACCCGAACCCATGGGCCTGGTGCGCCGAGGCGAAGCTCGGCAGAGGCGACAAGGCCATGAAATTCTATAACGCGCTCTGCCCCGCGCTGCAAAATGATAAGATTGAAACGCGCAAAGCCGAGCCGTATACATACTGTCAGTTCATCTCCGGCAGGGATCACACGACCTACGGCGAGGCGCACCATCCGTTCATGACCGGCTCATCCGGCTGGGCGTATTACGCCGCGACGCAGTACCTGCTCGGCGTGCAGCCGGATTTCGACTGCCTGCGCGTCGACCCGTGCATCCCGGCAGACTGGAAGGAATTCACTGTCGTGCGAAAATGGCGCGGCGCGGAGTATCACATTCATGTTGTAAACCCGGACGGCGTACAGAAGGGCGTCAGGGAAATTCTGATAAGCGGCAAGCCGGTTGACGCGCTGCCGGTGCTGCCGGCAGGCGGTATGTGCCATACGGAAGTAAGAATGGGGAGGTAACAGCATGATCCATTTCGGTACCGGCGGCTGGAGAGCCGTCATTGCGGACGAATTTACCAAGGCGAATATCCGCCTGCTCATTGCAGGCCTGTGCAGCCTTATGCACAAGGAGGGGCACGACGGCGCTGAAGTTTGCGTCGGCTATGACCGCCGATTCCTGTCCAAGGAATCGGCGCACTGGGCGGCAGAGGTCATGGCGGGCTATGGCTTCCGGCCCTATGTCATCAACCGCTCCTCCCCTACCCCGCTCATGATGTTCATGGTCAAGACCCGCGCCATGCCCTATGGCATCGCCGTCACGGCCAGCCACAACCCGGCCATCTACAACGGCATCAAGGTCTTCACCGCCGGAGGTCGGGACGCAGACCGCACGGTCACGGATAAGATCGAGGCTGAGATCGCCCAAATAAATCCGGATACGATCAAATCCATGGACTACGACGCCGCCGTCGCGGCGGGCATGATCACCGAGCACAACCCGACAAATGAATATATCGACAGCATCCTGTCCGCCATTGACGTGGAGGCCATCAAGAACGCGCAGCTGCGCATTGCGCTCGATCCCATGTACGGCGTCAGCCAGACGAGCTTGAGCATGATCCTCATGACCTGCCGCTGCGATCTGGAGATCATCCACGACCGCCACGACACGCTCTTCGGCGGCAAGCTTCCCGCGCCGAACGAGGACACGCTCGGCCCGCTGGCGGCGGTTGTCATGGACCGCTGGCGCTGCGATCTCGGCATTGCGACCGACGGCGACGCGGACCGCCTCGGCGTGATCGACGATCAGGGGCAGTTTGTCCACCCGAACAAGCTGCTCGTCCTGCTCTATTATTACCTCGTCAAATACCGCGGCTGGCAGGGTCCCTGTGTGCGAAACAATTCTACGACTGTCCTGCTTGACCGCGTTGCGGCGGGACTGGGGCAGAACTGCTATGAGGTCCCCGTCGGCTTCAAGTGGGTGTCGGCCAAAATGACCGAAACGGACGCCATCATCGGCGGCGAATCGTCCGGCGGCCTTGCCGTCCGGGGGCATATCTCCGGCAAGGACGGCATCTACGCCGCCGCGCTGCTCGTCGAGATGCTGGCCGTGACCGGCAAGAAGCTTTCTGCGCTCTACCGCGAGATCGAGGCGCAGTACGGCGCACTCAGCTATGCCGAGGCGTCCTTCACCATGACCCCGGCCCGCAAGCCTGCGCTTCAGCAGTACCTGTTTGAACAGCACGCCTGCCCGGAATTTGAAAACGTCGATCACATCAGCCGTGAGGACGGCTGCAAGGTCTATTTCACGGACGGCAGCTGGGTCATCTGTCGCTTCTCCGGCACCGAGCCGCTCCTGCGCATGGCTGCCGAGGCTGAGACAGACGAAAAAGCCCAGTCCTATATCCGGACCTGGAAAGCCTTCCTGTCGCTCTGAGCGCAGCGCTTGACAGTCCGCGCTTCCGGTGGTATAACTACGCCATCAAAAAGCCGGTTGAACCAGCAGAAAGCGTGTTTTCCATGGAAATTCAGGTTCGTGCATATACGCAGGCAGACCTTCCGGCGCTGATCCGCATCTGGAACGAGGTTGTGGAGGACGGCGTGGCCTTTCCGCAGGAGGAGCTGCTGGACGCTTCCTCCGGCGCAGCCTTTTTCGCAGAGCAGACCTGTACCGCCGTCGCGGAGGACCGGCAGACCGGCCATATTTACGGTCTGTACATCCTGCATCCCAACAACGTCGGCCGCTGCGGACACATCTGCAACGCCAGCTACGCGGTCGAGCGGGAAGCGCGCGGTCTGCACATCGGCGAAAAGCTGGTGTCCGACTGTCTCAGGCAGGGCCGGGCGCACGGCTTCCGCATCCTGCAGTTCAACGCCGTCGTCGCCAGCAACACACACGCGAGGCACCTGTACGAGCGCCTCGGCTTCCAGCCTCTCGGCGTCATCCCCGGCGGCTTCCGCATGAAGGACGGCCATTATGAGGACATCTGCCCGTATTATCACGTGCTGTAAACGCACAGCCTGCGCCGCAGCATTTGCGGCGCAGGCTGTGCGTTTGTCTTCAGGACGCTTTTCCGGACGGGGCGAGGAACCACAGATAATCCGGCAGCGTGATGCGGCGTGAGACGAAGCTGCGCGGCACCTGATACGGGTCCATGCCGGTCTGATATGTCCAGCCGTCCATGCGCAGGGCAAATGTGTAATAATCCTTCGCCACGTCCATCGTCAGGTGACTGTATTTGCCCTCCGGGTAGCACAGCACGTACGGGATCTGTCCCGTCGCGGCGGCCAGCGCCGCGTTGGAAAGCTCCATCTCCTGCCGGAGCGCGGCCTCGTCCATGGCGCTGAGATTTCCGTGCGTGTAGGTATGGCTCTGAATGCTGACAAGGCCGGAGGCCGCCAGCTCATATACCTGCTCCTGCGTCATCTTGTGCTGGCTGCCCATGGCATTGCCGATGACAAAGATGGTCGCCTTGGTCTGATACTTTTCCAGCAGCGGATAGAGCACCGTGTAATTGTCGTCATATCCGTCGTCGAAGGTCAGAATGACCGGCTTTTCATAGTCTTCGATGTGCGCAAGGTCTGAGAACCAGATCGGCTCATATCCGTTTTCCTGCAAATATTGCAGCTGCTCCTCCATCCCGGCCTCGCTGACAAACAGATCGGAATATCCCCAGATCTCGTCCCCCACGGCGTGGTACATGAGGACCGGCACGTTCCAGCCCTCGGGGATCTGGCCGACGGTCTGCCGCCGTGCCAGATAGCGAAGCCCATCCGGGGCTTCGCCCCATTCCAGCCCGAGCCGCTGTGCGGCCTCTGCCAGCGGGATATACTCCCGGCCCTGAAATTGAACTGTCTCCAGTCCTTCCAGCTGTGCGTCGGCATTTAGGGCCTTTGCCGCCTCCAGCACGTCAGCCAGCGCGGCCCATTGCGTCTCATCCGCCTGATAAAGCTCCGTCAGCCGTCCCAGCAGCCAGACCGGTTCCGACAGCAAAAGCGCGGGTTCCGGCTCCTCTTCGATGATAGGCTCCACCGGCGGTTCAACCGGCGCGGGCGGCTCCTCCGGAGATTGCACCTGCGCGGCGGGAGGCTCCGGCAAAGCCGCCTCCGGCGCGGCGCAGGCGCAGAGCAGCGCCAGCAGGAAAAAGCAGGAAAGCAGGCAGGAAATACGCATTTGGGATCCCTCTTCGTTTCGTTTTTTGTCAGTTTACCATGATTTTTCAGGCAAAACAAGTCCGGGGAGCAGTTTTTCTTGACGGCAGTGCCGCTTCTGACTATAATAATGTATATTCCAAAAAGGAGACGGCGCTTCGTCATGCTTCTATCGTTTTTTCAGCGGCTCGGAAGGCCGTTTCGCACCATGCGGCCGGGACGGCTGATCGTTCTGGTGTTCCTCTTCATCATCCTGCTCGGCGCGGGTCTTCTGTGCCTGCCCGCCGCATCGCGCTCCGGCGAACCCACGCCGTTTCTGACGAGCCTGTTTACCGCGACTTCTGCGACCTGCGTGACGGGCCTCATCCGCGTCGACACCGGGACGCACTGGGCCATGTTCGGTCAGGTCGTCATTCTCCTGCTCATTCAGATCGGCGGTCTCGGCTTTATGACCATCGCGTGTCTGTTTTTCTTCGCGCTCCGCCGCAAGATCGGCCTGCGGGAGCGCATGGTGCTGGCACAGGCCCTCGGCAGCGACAGCTACAGCGGCATCGTGAGCCTTGTGCGCAATATCCTGCGCGGCACAGCCGCAGTCGAGGGGGCGGGGGCGCTCATTCTGTTTTTCCGCTTCCTGCCGGAGTTCGGCTTCGGAAAGGCTCTGTGGTACGGCGTGTTCCACTCGATCTCCGCGTTCTGCAACGCGGGCTTTGACGTGCTTGCGGATACAGACGTAGGCGGGAGCCTCTGCCGCTACGCGACAGACCCGGTCGTGAATTTCACCATCATGGCGCTCATCATCATCGGCGGCCTTGGCTTCGCCGTCTGGGGCGACATCCGGCACAACCGCCGCTTTTCCCGCATGAGCGTCTATACGAGACTGGTCATTCTCATCACAACAGTCCTGATCTTCGGCGGCGCGGGCATTTTCGCCGCGCTGGAATGGAACAATCCCGGCACGCTTGGCGGCCTGACCCCGTCGCAGAAGCTGATGGCGGCGCTGTTCCAGTCGGTCACGCTCCGCACGGCGGGCTTTGCGACCTTCGACCAGAACGCGCTGTCAGACGTATCAAAGGCTGTGGCAGATTTTCTGATGCTTGTCGGCGGCTCGTCCGGCTCGACGGCGGGCGGCGTGAAGACCGTGACGGTCGGCGTGATTCTGCTTGCCGCGTGGTCGACCGCGCGCGGCAGGACAAGCGTGCAGATCATGAAGCGCCGGATCCCGCAGCAGGCCGTTGCGAACGCGTCCGCGCTGTTCATTCTGGTGCTGCTGCTGTCCGGCCTCGGCGCGGCGTTTTTGAGCATCGCGGATCATGTCAGTCTGGAAAACGCGCTGTATGAGACGATTTCTGCGCTGTGCACCGTCGGTCTGACGACCGGCATCACGAGTTCACTGTGCGCCGCATCGCAGATCGTTCTGATCATTTTTATGTTCTTCGGGCGGCTTGGGATCATGACTATCAGCGTCGGCTTCATGGCCGCCGACCGCGCCGAAGAACGCGTCAGCTACGCGGAAACAAAAATCATGATCGGGTGAGCGGATAAGGCGGCAGAATATACCGATTTTACGGTAATCTTCGGCAAATTCGCAGCTTCCCAATGGGCCGACAGAGTCGTCGGCCCCTACAACGACCCTCGCTAACCCCTGTAGGGGCGGACGACTCTGTCCGCCCGCAGAATATACCGACTTTATGGTAATCTTCGGCAAATTCGCAGCTTCCCAACGGGCCGATGTGTGCATCGGCCCCTACACTCCAATGGGTGAGTGCATCCGATTTTTTTGAAATTCCACCTGAACGACCGGCGGTTATACGCAGACAAAGGGAGTAAAACCATGAAAAAAACATATATTGTAATTGGACTTGGACGCTTCGGCTGTGCGGTCGCACAGCGGCTGTATGAGCTTGGGAGCGAGGTACTGGCGATTGATCTTCGGCCTGAGCTTGTGCAGCGGATGGAGAGCAAAGTCACCTGCGCCGCCGTGTGCGACGTGCGGGATGAGGACGCACTGCGCACGCTCGGCGTGCGCAATTACGACTGCGCTGTCATCGCCATCGGCGGCGATCTGGCTACGAGCGTCGTTGCGACGCTGAACCTCAAGGAGCTGGGCGTGCAGAGCGTCGTGTGCAAGGCCACCGACGAAACACAGCGCCGGGCGCTGGAAAAGATCGGGGCAGATCATGTCGTCGTGCCGGAACGTGAATCCGGCATCAAGCTGGCGCAGTCTTTGACCTCGTCGAGCATTCTGGACTTTATCGAGCTTTCGCCGGACTGCGGCATTGCCGAGCTGCAGACGCCGAGCGAATGGTGCGGCAAGAGCATCCGGGAGCTGGATATCCGCGCAAAATACGGCGTGAACGTCATCGCCGTGCGGGAAAACGGAAAGGTACACGTCACGCTGGACGCGAACCGCCCGCTGAACGAGCATATCACGCTTGTCCTGCTCGGCGAGAACGACCGGCTCGCGAGGGTGAAGCCGTGATGGAGGAAACAATCACAAGCCGCCGGAACCCGCTTCTGGCGCACACGAAAAAGCTGCTCACCTCGCGCGCCTACCGCGAAAAATCCGGCGAATTCGCCGCCGACGGCGTGAAGCTGCTGGCGGAGGCCGCGCGTTGGTACCCGGGGCTGCATACTGTGATTGCGGCGGAACACGTAGAATTATGTAAACTATCAGATACCGTGCGCGTTGTCCGTGTACCCAGGGATGTGATGCAGTCCGTCTCTCTGATGGACGCGCCGCAGGGCGCGATCTTCCTCTGCCGCCTGCCGGAGCGGAAGCCCGGCACGATCCTGCCGGGGACGCTTCTGCTGGACGGCATTCAGGACCCCGGCAATCTCGGCACGATTCTCCGCACAGCGGACGCGCTGGAGGTTCCGGTCGTGCTGCTGGACGGCTGCGCCGACACGTATAACCCCAAGACGGTCCGCGCCTCCATGGGCGCGGTGTTCCGCACCCAGCCTGTCAGCATGACGAGGCAGCAGGCCATCGCCGCCTGCCGGGAAGCGCATATCCCGCTGCTGGCGACCGCCATGTCTGCCGACGCTGTTGATCTGCGGCAGGCAGATTTGTGCAATGCGGCGGTCGTGATCGGCAGCGAGGGACAGGGAATTTGTCCAGAACTATTCGCGGCTGCGGAGCAGAAAATCATCATCCCCATGTCCCCGCGCTGTGAGTCTTTGAACGCGGCAGTCGCCGCGACGATCGTTCTGTGGCAGATGAAGCGGTGAGGCACCGATGATGCGCTCACGCGGCTTGCCGCAGGGGCGGACGACTCTGTCCGCCCGACAGTGGGCATCGGCCCCTATGATTCGCAAACTATAAAAAATCCGAGAAAGACAGAGGGATTTTTATGCTGGAATACTGGTTGTGGCTGACCGGTCGCAGGGGCGTGGGACTGCGCGGGCTGCGTGCGCTGCTAGAGCAGTTCGGAACGCCCGAGGCGGTCTACTGCGCGGCAGAGCAGGATTACCCGCAGGCGCTGCGCCCGGAGGGGCGCGCTTCGCTTGCCGATAAGGAGCTTGCGCCTGCGCGGCAGATCCTGCAGCAGTGCTACCGGAAGAACATCCATGTTCTGACGTTTCAGGACGCCGCTTATCCGAACCGGCTCAAAAATCTTGACGATGCGCCTCTGGTATTGTATTATCAAGGCGTTTTCCCGGATTTTGACGCGGAACCGGTCATCGCCATGGTCGGCACGCGCAAGGCCTCCGCGTATGGGCTTCTTCAGGCGAAGCGCCTCGGCTATGAGCTTGGCCGCTACGGCGCAATTATTGTATCCGGCGGCGCTGCCGGAATTGACACCATGGCGCTGCGCGGGGCCATATCCTCCGGAACAGCGCCGGTGGCTGTGTTTGCCTGCGGCGTGGATATCGACTATCCGGCGAACAACCGGAGTCTGTTTGAGGATCTTCGCGCCCACGGCTGCGTCATCAGTGAGCTTCCGCCCGGAACGCCGCCGCTGGCGGAGCATTTTCCGCCCCGCAACCGCATTCTGAGCGGTCTTGCGCTCGGCTCCGTGGTCGTGGAAGCGCCCAGAAAGAGCGGCGCGCTCATCACCGCCCGCCACGCGCTCGAACAGGGCCGGGATGTGTTCACGCTGCCCGGAAATCTCGGAAATCCGACCTGCGAGGGCAATATCCAGCTGCTCAAGGAGGGCGCGATCCTGATCTCCGAGGGCTGGGACGTTTTACAGGAATATACCTATCTCTACCCGGATCTGCCCCTGCGCCAGAGGCCGCTCGGCCCCATGACGCTCGGCCCGCAGGAGACGAAGGACAACCTTGTTGTGGCGGAAACTTCGTCCAACCCGGAAAAAACTGACACAAAAGCCGTTGACAAGCAGGAAAACAGGGCTTATATTGACGTACAGGAAATTTTGCCGCGCGTATCTGCCGACGAAGCCGCCGTTCTGCGGCAGCTGGAGGGCGGAAAGCAGCCGGTCGACCGGATGATCGACGAAACGCAGCTGCCCGCCGGGCGCGTACTGTCCGCGCTGACGCTGCTGGAGGTCAAGGGCTTTGTCAAGCGGTTGCCGGCCCGGTATTATGAGCTGGCGAAAAAATAACATGGAGGCGTCTATGCCGAACGCAAAACAGAATCTGGTCATCGTGGAGTCTCCCTCGAAGGCCAAAACCATCGGAAAATATCTTGGCCCCGACTATCAGGTCAAGGCCAGCATGGGCCATCTGCGCGATCTGCCGAAGAGCACGCTGAGCGTCGATATCGAGCACGATTTTGAGCCGGAGTACCAGCCGCTCAAGGGAAAGGAAGACATCATCGCAGATCTGCGCAAGGCCGCGAAGGGCTCCGGCCGCATCTATCTCGCGACTGACCCGGACCGCGAGGGCGAAGCCATCTCGTGGCATTTGAAATATCTGCTGAACATTCCGGATAACGAGACATACCGCGTGACCTTCAACGAGATCACACGCAACGTCGTGCAGGAATCCATCCAGCACCCGCGTCCCATCGACCAGAATCTCGTCGACGCGCAGCAGGCGCGCCGCGTGCTCGACCGCATTGTCGGCTATCAGCTCAGCCCCCTGCTCTGGAAAAAGATCCGCAAGGGCCTGTCCGCCGGACGCGTGCAGTCTGTCGCGACCCGTCTGGTCGTCGACCGCGAGAACGAGATCCGGGCCTTTGTCCCGCAGGAATACTGGACGCTGGATGTAAATCTGAACCGCGCCGGCAAGCCCGGCAGCTTCACCGCGCACTACTACGGCGACCCGCAGAAGCGCGAGCTGACGAGCGAGCAGGATGTGCAGTCCGTTCTGGACGCGCTGGAGGGCCAGCCGTTTTCCGTGACCGGCGTGAAGAAATCGGAGAAAAAACGCACTCCCGCGCCGCCCTTCATCACCTCGACGCTCCAACAGGAGGCGTCGCGCAAGCTCAACATGACCCCACGCCGCACAATGATGATCGCGCAGCAGCTCTATGAGGGCGTGGAGATCTCCGGCGAGGGCTCTGTCGGCTTGATCACTTACATGCGTACCGATTCCCTGCGTATCTCCGAGGAGGCGCTGGCCGCTGCAGGCGACGCGATCCGCAGCCGCTACGGCGCAGCCTATTACGCCGAACCCCGCCGCTACAAGCCGAAGTCCGGCGCGCAGGACGCGCACGAGGCTATCCGCCCGTCAAATGTCGCGCTCTATCCCGAGGCGGTCGAGCATGATCTGACCAAGGAGCAGTACCGGCTCTATAAGCTCATCTGGAGCCGCTTCATCGCGTCGCAGATGACCAATGCGCTGTACGACGTGACGGCGATTGAGGCCGCCTGCGGCAGCCATGTCTTCCGCGCGACCCACCAGAGCATGAAATTCTCCGGCTTTACCGCCATTTATGAGGAAGGCCGCGACGACGAGCAGGAAAAGCTCGATTCCCCGCTGCCCGACCTTGCCCCCGGCGAGGCGCTCACGGCCTCCGGCTTTGACAAGCAGCAGCACTTCACCCAGCCGCCCGCACGCTATACGGAGGCGTCTTTAGTGCGCGCGATGGAGGAAAAGGGTGTCGGCCGTCCGTCGACCTACGCGGCGATCATCGCCACGATCCAGGATCGCGAATACGTCATCAAGACCGACAAAAAGCTCTCGCCGACGAAGCTCGGCGAGGTGGTCAACGGGCTGATGATGGACCGCTTCCCCAATATCATCAGCGTCGAATTCACCGCCGACATGGAAAAGCAGCTCGACCAGGTCGAGGCCGGACAGCGCCGCTGGAAGAGCGTGCTGGAGGAGTTCTACACCGGCTTCCATCAGGAAATGGTCGATGCGGAGGAGGCGCTGAAGGACACCCGCCTCAAGGTGCCGGATGAGGTCTCGGATGAAAAATGCGAGATCTGCGGCCGGAACCTTGTCGTGAAAACGAGCCGCTTCGGCAAATTCCTCGCCTGCCCCGGCTACCCGGACTGCAAGTTTACAAAGCCGATTACGGAAAAAATGCCGGGCCGCTGTCCGAAGTGCGGCAGCGCGATTTTAAAGCGCAAGAGCAAGCGCGGCTACGCCTATTATGCGTGTGAGCGCGGCGCGGCCTGCGGCTTTATGACGTGGGACGTGCCGACGGATCAGGATTGCCCGGTCTGCGGCCAGACGATGTTCAAGCGCTCCGGCAAGGGCGCAATGAAGCCGTTCTGCGCGAATCCCGAGTGCTCGAACTTCCTGCCGGAGGACAAGCGCGGCTACCGCCGCAAGTCCACAGCCTCCGGCGAGGCCGCGACTGCAGAATCCAATGCAGAGGCTGCTGCCGAAGCCGCGCAGAAGCAGGCGGAGGAGAAAAAGGCCGCGAAAAAAACGGCGGCCAAAAAGCCCGCCGAAAAGGCAGCTGCAAAGAAGCCTGCCGCGAAGAAGGCAGCGGCAAAAAAGCCCGCGGCCAAGAAGCCGGCTGCGAAAAAGGCCGCCAAAAAGACCGAGCCGGAAGACGATCTTCCGTTCTGATACAGAGATAGAAAGGACGCCCCAATATGCTGGAAGTGAAAGTGATCGGCGCGGGTCTTGCGGGCTGCGAGGCCGCGTGGCAGCTGGCCGAGCGCGGCATTCATGTGACGCTGACCGAGATGAAGCCGCACAAAATGACGCCTGCGCACCACTGCGCGGACTTTGCGGAGCTTGTCTGCTCCAACTCCCTGCGCGGCGACCGGCTGGAAAACGCCGTCGGCCTTTTGAAAGAAGAGCTGCGGCGGCTGCACAGCCTGATCCTGACCTGCGCGGAGGCAAACCGCGTCGAGGCAGGCGGCGCATTGGCCGTCGACCGCTACGGCTTTTCCGGCATGGTGACGGAAAAAATCAAGTCGCACCCCAACATCACCGTCGTGGAGGCGGAGGAAACCGAGGTCCCGGCAGGCCCGGTCATCATTGCGACCGGTCCCCTGACCTCCGACGCGATGAGCGCTGCGATCCAGCGCTATTTCGGCGGGCAGGAGTATATGAGCTTCTTTGACGCCGCCGCGCCGCTCGTGACCTTCTCGTCCATCGACATGGACAAGGCGTGGTTCGCGTCCCGGTACGACCGGGGCGACGCAGATTATGTCAACTGCGCAATGGATAAGGATGAATACCTTGCCTTTGTCGACGCGCTCAGCTCGGCGGAGGAAGCGCCGGTGCACGGCTTTGAGGACAAGCACATATTCGAGGGCTGTATGCCCGTCGAGGTCATGGCCCGGCGCGGCATCGATACCCTGCGCTACGGCCCGTTGAAGCCCGTGGGCCTCAAGGACCCGAAGACGGGGCATGAGCCGTATGCCGTCGTGCAGCTGCGCAGGGATAATGCCGCAGGCTCCGTCTATAATATCGTCGGCTTCCAGACCCACCTGAAATTCCCGGAGCAGAAGCGCGTGTTTTCCATGATCCCCGCGCTGCACGATGCGGAATTCGTCCGCTACGGCGTGATGCACCGCAACACCTTCCTCGATTCCCCTCGCCTGCTTGACCGGTACTATGCCGATAGGCAGAACCCGCTGGTCGCGTTTGCAGGTCAGATGACGGGCGTGGAGGGCTATGTCGAATCGACGGCCTCCGGTTATCTTGCGGGTGTCAGCATGGCGGCAAAGCTCAAGGGCGAGCCGCTTCCCGATTTCCCGCGCGAAACAGCCATCGGCGCGCTGGCGGCGTACATTTCAGATACGAGCGTCGGCTCGTTCCAGCCGATGAACGTGAATTTCGGCATTCTGACGCCGCTTGACCGCCGCGTCAAGGGAAAGGCCAATAAAAATCTCGCCATCGCGCAGCGGTCGCTTGCGCTTATCGATCAAATGACAGGGCAGGAGGAAGCAACATGAGAATTCTGGTAGACGCCATGGGCGGCGACAACGCCCCTGACCAGATCGCGCTGGGCGCGATCCAGGCGGCAAAGGACTTCGGCTGCGAGGTCGTGCTGGTCGGACGCGGCGAGGCGATCCTGCGTGCGCTGAAGGATCAGGGCATCGAAACGCTTCCCAAGGGCGTGGAGATTGCCAACGCGGACGACGTCGTGGATATGCACGATGATCCGGCGACGGTCGTAAAAAAGAAAAAGGATTCCAGCATGGTCGTGGGCCTGAATATGCTGAAGGAGGGCGGCGGAGACGCGTTCGTCTCCGCAGGCTCGACCGGCGCGCTGCTCTCCGCCGCGACGCTGACCGTCCGGCGCGTCAAGGGCATCCGCCGCGCCGCCATGGCTCCGCAGATCCCGACGAAGACCGGCCGGGAGGCCGTGCTCATCGACTGCGGCGCGACGGCCGACTGCACGCCGGAATTTCTGCTGCAATTTGCGTTCATGGGCTCGTATTACGCCGAAAAGGTGCTGGGTATCGAAAACCCGCGCGTCGCGCTTTTGAACATCGGTGCAGAGGATTCCAAGGGCGGCGAGCTGCAAAAGGCCGTCTATCCGCTCCTGAAGCAGGCAGGCGAGGCCGGGGCGATCAACTTTACCGGCAACATTGAGGCGCGCGATGTGCCGCTGGGCGGCGCGGACGTGGTCGTGGCCGACGGCTTCTCGGGCAATATCCTGCTCAAGGGCATCGAGGGCACGGCGCTGTTCATGGCCTCCATGATGAAGGATATGTTCAAGAAAAACGTACTGACCAAGCTGGCGGCGCTTTTGTGCATGGACGGCGTGAAGGCGTTCAAGAAAAAGATGGACTACCGCGAGACGGGCGGCACGGCCCTCATCGGCCTGAGCAAGCCCGTGATCAAGGCGCACGGCTCATCCGATGCGCTGGCCATCCGCAACGCCATCCGGCAGGCCATCGGCGCTGTCGAGGCGGATGTGGCCGCGACGCTGGCCGCAAATATGGATCATATGGTCATACCAAAGGAGAATCAATATGCTGAGTGAACTGGAAGCCGGGCTGGGCTACACGTTCCGGGACAAGAGCATTCTCGAAAACGCGCTGACACACAGCTCCTATGCAAATGAAAACCGCGAGCGCGGTCTGCGCGACAACGAACGGCTGGAATTTTTAGGCGACTCGATTCTGGGCTTCGTCGTGGCGGATTATCTGTACCGGAGCTTTCCGGACAGGCCGGAGGGCGAGCTGACGCGCATCCGCGCCGATCTTGTCTGTGAGAAAAATCTGGCCCGCGCGGCGGGCACGATCAGCCTCGGCAGCTTCCTGCTGCTCGGCCACGGCGAGGAGCACGGCGGCGGCCGCAAGCGTGATTCCATCGTCTCCGACGCTATGGAGTCCGTGATCGCGGCCAGCTACATGGACGGCGGCTTCTCTGCCGCAAAGGAGATCATCGACCGCCTGATCCTCTGCGACGTTCCGGCAGGCAAGCCGCATAATTTCGACTATAAGACCGCGCTGCAGGAGCTGGTGCAGCGAAAAAAGGATCAGGTACTCCGCTATGAGCTGATCGGCGAATCCGGCCCGGATCACGACAAGAAATTCGAGGTCGAGGTCCTGCTCAACGGCAAGCCCTGCGGCAAGGGCAGCGGCAGCAGCAAAAAACGCGCCGAACAGGCCGCAGCCGCAGCCGCCATCGACGCGCTGTTCCCCGGCGAGCTGTGACAGGATAAAACAAAAAGGGGCTGCTTCCGAGCAGCCCCTTTTTTATGCGCCGATTTTCTTTTTCAGCTCCGCGATCTGTTCACTGTGCATACGGATAAGCGACTTCAGGAAAGAAACCTCGTCTTCCAGCTCTTCTACACGGTTCTTAGGTGCAAGCGTTTCCAGAAGAACCTGCTGCCCTTCCGCAAGCTTATTGAGCTTTGGGCCGATGTCGCTTTCCACAATGACCTTGAACATATGGGCAATTTCCTGATAATCCCGGTCTTCGAGCATAGTCGTCACACCCCATTTCTGTACTGACTTTCATTATAACGGACTGAAACAGTATGTCAAGCCTTCACACGATCTCGATCTGGCACATTTTCATCGCATTCAGCGCCGTTTCATGGCTTTCCGGGGTCACGCCTGCGCAGCAGTCCGCACGGACGAAAAGCGGAACCTCCGGCAGCGCGCCCTTTGTCATCATCGCGTTCGTAATGACGCAGATATCGGTGCAGAGGCCGATGAACTCAACGCTCTCCAGCTCCGGAAGACCCTTGAGATAGTCGATCAGGGCCGGGGAGCCGAAGCCGGGCTTGTCAAAGACCGGCGCGTCCAGAACCGGCAGCGCCGCGTCGATCTGCCAGCCCTCCGTTTCCTCTATGCAGTGCGGGACCGGAAGATTCCGGCCCTCCTGCGTGGACAGGTAATCCGCATGGTGCGTATCGCGCGTGAAGACGACCGTTTCCCCGTCCTCCCGCGCTTTTTTCAGCCGCGCCGCGACCTTCGGCACGATCGAAACGGCCTCCTTCGTCCCCAGCGCGCCGTCAATAAAATCCTTCTGCATATCGATAATGGTGAGAATCTTCATAAACCAAGCCTCCTATTCCAGTTCAGTATAACACATACAGCCGAATTTGCACAGAAATTTCTTGACAGATTCAGGAGTCCGCGCTATACTTGTGATACTTAAAAATTTTTAATTAAAATTTTTTATGCAATGAAAGGAGCCGCCATGCTGCTTCAGACCATCGAGGCGCTGTTCCGCAAATACCGCCTGTTCTGCTATCAGAAGCTGTTTGCCGCCGTGCGGGAAAAGCCAGGCAGTCTCAGCGCGACGGAAGCCTTTTCCGCGGATATCATTCATCTGCTCGGAAGCCCGACGATCTCCCAGTTTGCCGAAACCATCGGCATTTCCCAGCCGAACGCGACCTATAAGGTCAATCAGCTTGCTGCGAAGGGCTACCTTCATAAGACAGTACAGGCGCACGACCGGCGCGAGATCGTGCTGACGACCTCGGAGAAGTTTTCCGGTTATTTTGATGAAAATGAAGAAGAAATGCAGAAAAAGGTCGCTGCGCTCTCCGCGCAGTTCACGCCCGAGGAGCTTTGCAGCGCAGAACGCGTGCTGCTGGCGCTCGGTACGCTTCTGTAACGAAGGAGGACACTATGGATATTTTCGAAAAATGCAATCAGCGCTATATTCAGGATGAGGTCCGGGATCTGGGCATCTATCCCTATTTCCACGCGCTCGAATCCCGGCAGGATACCGAGGTCATTATGGAGGGCAAGCGCCGCATCATGCTCGGCTCCAACAACTATCTCGGCCTGACGACGAACGAAGCAGTCGTCAAAGCCGGTATGCACGCCTATGAGACGCTCGGCTCCGGCTGCTCCGGCTCCCGTTTCCTGAACGGCACGCTCAAGCTGCATCTGGAGCTTGAGGACGAGCTGGCAAAATTTCTGCGCAAGGACGCCGTTGTGACCTTCTCGACGGGCTTCCAGTCCAATCTCGGCATCATCAGCGCCATTGTCGGCCTGCATGACTATGTCATCATGGACCGTGAGAACCATGCCAGTCTCTATGACGGCTGCAAGCTGTCCTACGGCAAGATGCTGCGCTACCAGCACAACGACATGGCGGACCTTGAAAAGAAGCTGCAGAAGGTGCCGGAAACGGCAGGCTGCCTGATCGTGACCGACGGCGTGTTCTCCATGGGCGGCGATATTGCCAATCTGCCCGAGATCTGCGCGCTGGCAAAGAAATACGGCGCGCGCGTCATGGTCGACGACGCGCACGGCCTCGGCGTCATCGGCGAGGGAGGCCGCGGCACAGCCAGCTATTATGGCCTTGAAGCCCATGTCGATATCTACATGGGCACGTTCTCCAAGTCGCTTGCTTCCCTCGGCGGCTATATGGCCTCCAGCAGCCGCGTAGCCGACTTCGTGCGCCACAGCTCCCGTCCTTTTATTTTCTCCGCGTCCATCCCGCCCGCGAACGCCGCTGCGGCGCTTGCCGCGCTCCGCGAGCTGGAAGCGCACCCGGAGCTGGTGACGAAGCTGCAGGAAAATGCGCTCTATATGCGCGGTCTTCTGAACGAGCGGAACATCAAAATGCGCCCGTCCAACGGCGACCGTATTCCCATTATCCCAATCTATACCTATGAACCAATTCCGACGCTCACCATCGCGAAGGAGCTGTATGAGCGCGGGGTCTACGTCAATTCCTCCCTGCCGCCCGCGGCGGCTCCGCATGAGTGCCTGCTGCGCACGAGCCTGATGGCCACGCACACCCATGCGCTGATCGACGAGGCTGTGGGCGTGATCGCCGATGTTTTAAGGGGGTATGACCTGTGACGCCTGTAAAAAAGGTATGCGTCATCACCGGCGGCACGTCCGGCATCGGCCTGTGCACGGCGCAGGCGATGCTTGAAAAGGGCTACACGGTCTATGAGCTGTCCAGACGAGCCGAGGGCGCGCCCGGCATGAAGCACATCATGGCCGACGTCACAAAGGAAGAGACGCTTGCCGCAGCCGTGCAGGAAATTTTAAAGCAGGAAGACCACATTGACGTGCTCATCAACAACGCGGGCTTCGGCATTTCCGGCGCGGTCGAATTCACGAAGACGGAGGACGCGCAGCACCAGTTGGACGTGAACTTCTTCGGTATGGTGCGCATGAACCGGCAGGTGCTGCCGGTGATGCGGCGGCAGTGCCATGGCCGCATTGTGAACCTGAGCTCCGTCGCGGGTGCGATCCCCATCCCGTTCCAGACCTATTATTCGGCCAGCAAGGCTGCCATCAACTCCTATACCATGGCGCTTGCGAACGAGGTCAAGCCCTTCGGCATTCAGGTCTGCTGCGTTCAGCCGGGCGATATCCGCACGGGCTTCACCGCCGCGCGGGAAAAGAACCCGGAGGGGGACGACATCTACGGCGGGCGCATCGCGCGCTCTGTCGCGGGCATGGAGCGCGACGAGCAGAACGGCATGGCCCCGGAAAAGGCGGGCGCATTTATTGCGCACGTCGCGGACAAAAAGAGCGTCCGGCCCATCAATACCATCGGCCTGCAATACAAATTCTTCTGCTTCCTCGTCAAAATCCTCCCGGCCAAAACGCTGAACTGGCTGGTCGGACTGATCTACGCAAAATAAAGACCAAATACATCAAAAAGCGCTTCGGGACACGAAAAATGCCCGAAGCGTTTTTGATTCTGCAAAAATCTCCGGCAGGAGGCCCTGCCGGAGAGAAGCTTCAGAAGCTGATCACGCCCAGATGCTCAAGCAAAATCTTCAGGCCGATCAGAATCAGGATGATGCCGCCTGCCAGCTCGGCCTTCGCCTTGTAGCGCAGGCCGAAGAGATTGCCGACCCGAAGTCCGGCGGCGGAACAGAGAAACGTGGTGATGCCGATCAGACAGACGGCCAGCGGCACATTGACGTCCGGCAGCAGCGCAAACGTGATGCCGACAGCCAGCGCATCGATGCTCGTGGCCAGCGCCATCAGCAGCATTGTTTTGAACGCAAACGAGGCACTTGTTTCAGATTCCTCCCTGGAGAAGCTCTCCTTGATCATGTTCGCGCCGATAGCGGCCAGCAGCACGAACGCGACCCAATGGTCAAAGGCTGTGATGTACTGCTCGAACGTCGAGCCAAGAAAATAGCCGATGGTCGGCATCAGCGCCTGAAAGCCGCCGAACCATGCGCCGACGATCAAATAGTGCTTGAATTGCAGCTTTTTCGTCGAAAGGCCCTTACAGATCGACACCGCAAACGCGTCCATCGACAGTCCGATGCCCAGCAGAAGAATTTCCAGGATGCTCATAATTCCAACACAGCCTTTTCAGTGAAATTTTGTTGGTATCTCATACTTACATGGGAAAGTCAAGAAAAAAGCGCGGTTTTCCGCGCTTTTTTCAGAAAATTCATGCGTGTTTCCGCTTTTTGCGGAACGCTCTGTGGTATACGATGAAATACAGTACCGCGCTGACCGGGATGGCGACAAACACGTCGAGGATCGAGTGCTGCTTGACGAGCACCGTCGACGCGCAGATCAGCAGCCCCAGCGGCAGCGCGACCCACTGCAAGTGCCGCCTGCAGAGCGGCTCCGAATCAAAGCAGGCCAGCGTCAGCGCCGCGCAGCCAATGACGTGCATACTGGGCAGCACGTTCGTGTTGGTGTCAGCGGTATAAATGCGCTGCACGAGCCAGATGAAGAAATCGTGCTGCGCGAATTCCGTCGGGCGCAGATCCTGTCCGTTCGGAAAGATCAGGCAGAACAGGATCGAGCCGCCGAAGCCAAGGCCGATATACACCATGAACCGCTTGAACGCGGGCACGTCGTACCACATGAGGTACAGCGTCATGGCAAACAGCAGCGGGTGCCACATACAGTAGGGAATGATAAAATACCGGCAGAATGGGATCTTGTCGTCGAGCGGCAGATAGGACACCCAGTAGTGGTCGGTTACAACGTGCTCGGCAATATAAAACAGAACGAAATAGACGATCCAGATCAGAAGATACCAGTGGTGGCGGCAATTTTCAACTGTCCCGATCTTCCACTGCCTGTTCGGACGACTGTGCATGGTCTGACTCCTTCTTATTTTTCGTGATAGTGGGGATAAATGCCTTGGCGATGCGGCCCTTGCCGCGGTGCTTGATATAGAAATAGCCGAATACGCTGAACGTCAGCGCACCGATAAAGTTGACGAACAAATCCTCCATCGTGTCATACAGGCCGATATCGAGATAGCCGTTGAAGCCCAGATCCTGCCCGTTGACGGCAACGGAGGTGATATTGTCGATGGTGATGGGGATGTTCCTGTTCGTCGGGTCGAGCATGACGGAGGTGATCGAGCTTATGATCGTGTCCTTCTGCATGTCCATGTGGAACAGCCTGTCCATGCCGAATTCAAAAAACTCCCACAGAACGCCGATGGTCATTGAGAAGCAGAACGCAACGAGCGCCACATAAATGGGAGACAGCTGGAACTTGATCTTGTCGTTGCGGTTCAGGATATCAATGAGCGCGAAGCCAAATGCCGCGCACAAAAAGCCCGTCGTCGTGTGCAGAATGGAATCCCAGTTTGGAACATTGATGAAAAAGCAGCCCAGCTCGCCCAGAATTTCCGACGCGAAGATGAACACCAGAATGATGATCTCCAGCGTGCCCGGCAGCTCGATGCCAAAGTTTTTCTGCACAAACAGCGGCAGCAGGAACAAAAACAGCACCAGCAGGCAGATCGCCGCGTTTTCATATTCGCCGCGCAGAATCGACGAGACGAGGATCGCCACGACGATCAGACGCAGAATGATATAGACGGTAAACACAGCAGGCTTCTTCTTCGCCTCCGCGGCCAGCCGCAGCCGCCTCTGACGGTTCTTTTCCTTCATAGCCAAATACTCCATTCATTAGTAAAGAAAATAGTACCCGAAATCAAGCGAAAAAACAAGCGGAAGAATGTTAAAGATTTATGAAGATTAGCCCTTATCCAGAAATTCCGCTCTGGCGCAGCTCAAGATCCGCTCGGAAACCCCTTCGATCTGTTTGGCCATACCGCCGCCTCCATTTCATTCATAACATCGTTTCATAACTGTGTTATGAATTGCAGTTCAATGCCTCTAATTTGTCAAGCCCTCTTTTCAAAAGCTCCGGCAATTCGAACGTGCCTGCGCACTTGGCACAGCAAAAGCGCCCCCTCCGCAGAGAAGGCGCTTTTATTTGCTTTATACGCTCTGTACGAACCGGAGGAAGGCCCGGCGGCCCTCCGGGGTGCATTTGTAGACGCCTGCGTCCTCCAGCACCTGCATGAAGACCGCGCCGACCTCCTGCTGCAGGATTTCCTCTGCGTTTTCCGGCGTGAACGCGTGCCGCGTCTTCAGCTCCTCCGCCCAGCCCGCGTGCTTCTGCAGCGTCTCGTCGGCGCGCAGGTCGCGGTTCTGCAAGATCGCGTCTGTCAAAAGCGCAAGCTCTCTGTCCAGCCGGGACGGCAGAACGGCGAGGCCCATGACCTCGATCAGGCCGATGTTCTCCTTCTTGATGTGGTGCAGCGCCTCATGCGGATGGTACAGGCCCAGCGGATGCTCCGCCGTGGTGAGGTTATTGCGCAGGACGAGGTCAAGCTCAAACGCGTCTTCCCGGCGGCGGGCGATGGGCGTGATGGTGTTGTGCGGAACGCCGTCCGTTTCGGCGAAGATCATGGCGGCTTCGTCCGTATAGCCGCGCCACGCGGCAAGGATTTTATCCGCCAGTGCACACAGCCGGTCAGGGCCTGAGCCGGTCAGGCGCAGCACGGACATGGGCCATTTGACGATCCCGGCACGGACATCCTCGAAGCCCGCAAACGTGACCGGCAGCTCGACCGGCGCTTTTTCCATGGCGAAGGTATAGTGTCCGCCCTGAAAATGGTCGTGGCTCAGGATCGAGCCGCCGACGATGGGCAGATCTGCGTTGGAGCCGAGGAAATAGTGCGGGAACTGCTTCGTAAAATCCAGCAGCCGCCGGAACGTCGCGCCGGAGATGCGCATGGGCGTATGCGCCGCGTTCAGGACGATGCAGTGCTCGTTGTAATAGACATACGGAGAGTATTGCAGGTACCAGTCGCCGCCGTCCAGCTGCAGCGGGATAACGCGGTGGTTCTGCCGGGCCGGATGGTTCATGCGGCCCGCGTAGCCTTCGTTTTCCGCGCACAGAGCACATTTGGGGTAGCCGGACTGCGGCGCGTTTTTGGCAGCAGCGATGGCGCGCGGGTCCTTTTCGGGCTTGGACAGGTTGATGGTGATGTCAAGCGTTCCGTATTCGCAGGTATACGTCCACTTCTTATCCTTCGCGATGCGGTCGCGGCGGATATAGTTGGTATCCTGGCTGAAGCGGTAGAACCAGTCGGTCGCTTCGCGCGGGGAGACTTCATAGAGCGTGCGGAAGCTGGTGCGGACCTCATGCGGTCGGGGCGTGAGAACGCCCATGAGCTTCGTGTCGAACAGATCGCGCGCGGTCTGATTGTCCGGGCACACGCCGCGCGAAACGGCGTCGTCCGTCAAAGTCTGCAAAAGCTCGGCAAGCGGCGCCTCCGCAGGCGCGGCAGCCTCGTCAAAGGAATCAAGCGCAAGCGCTTCCAGCAGCGCGTTGCGGCAGCAGACCACATCGTCCGTCTGGATCAGCCCCGTGCGCACGGCGTATTGGCAGAGCGCGGAAAGATAGGAGTCGAGCATGGCAGTACCTCTTTTCTGGTTTGCTTCATTATACATGGGAACCGGCGTGTATGCAAGGGCTGCATACACGCTGCTTTTTATTCCCCGCCATATGCCCGCAGGCGGGATTTGAGCAGGCCGATGGCATAATACATCGTCTCATAGCGCAGATACTGATCCGCGTTCGCGTCCCACAGGACGCGCAGACGGGGCGCAAATTCGTCGTCGCCGTGCCAGAACTGGACGGCAATGCGAAGCTCCTCGAAAAACGGCAGCGAAAAGCTCACATCCGCGCCCGCCATCGGCGTGCCGCCGAGGCGCAGGCAGGCGCGCTCCAGCAGCTCCGGCCGCCGGTCGTACAGCAGCTCCAGCGCGTCCGCGCGATTCGGCTCCATCAGGCCCCGGTGGACCTGTCCGCCGAAATCCAGCGTCGTTTTCCACGCCCCTGCCGCTCTGCGGCCCGGCTTCGCGTCGCAGAGCAGGTCGAAGATCGTGAGCGTCTCGTCAAACCCGTCCGCCGGGAGCCACGCGCCGGAGTCCCGGCGCGCGATATATCCGTCTGCACGGCTGACGCGGTAGTCCTCACTGAGCAGGCGCAGATATAAAAAATCCCCGTCCGTCCGCAATCCGTGCGCGCGGGCGACTGCGTCCAGATCGTGCGCGCAGAACAGCTTCCGCGCCTGTCCGGCCTGGATCTCGTAGTTATTTTTCCGCTCCATGCGCGCCTCAGCCCTCCCGCAGCGCACGGTAGAGCGCGTCCATACTGTCACAGATGGTTTCGGCTCCCGCGTTGACGAGCACATCCCGGTCGCGGAAGCCCCAGCTGACTGAAATGCAGGGCAGGCCCGCGTTCCGGGCCGTGGCCACGTCGACCTCGGAGTCACCGATATAGACGGCGCGCAGTGCCTCGGCTCCCAGCTGCCGGACGACCTCGAACACGGCGTCCGGGCAGGGCTTTTTTCGCACGCCGTCCTTCGCGCCCGCGCTTGCGGCCAGAAGTCCCGGGAAATATTGCGCAGAGAGCGTTTTCACGGCATAATCCGGCTTGTTGGACACGACGGCGGACACGACGCCGTCCGCCTGCAGCTGCCGCAGCAGCTCCAAAATGCCGGGATAGGGCGTTGTAAAATCCGCGCAGTGGACGGCGTAATAGGGATTGAACGCCTCGAAGACCGCTTCGATCTGCGCCTCGTCCGTGCCTGCGGGGACGGCGCGCTCGATCAGCTTCCGGATGCCGTTGCCGACAAACGCGCGCACCTCCGGAAGCGTTCTGGGCGCAAAGCCCTGCGTGGAAAGCGCATAATTCAGTCCCTGCCGCAGATCGGCCAGCGTGTCGAGCAGCGTCCCGTCCAGGTCAAAAATTGCAAGCTGATACATGGTCTGATCCTCGCTTTATCTGTATTCGATGCGATTATAAAAGTTGCGGCCTCCGCTTGTCAATGCTATAATACAGCTATTCTGACGAAAAGGGACGAAAAAACATGGAAATTCATCAGATCACCGATTTTAACGCGCCGGAGCTGGATGTTTACGCGCGGCTGACGGAAAACCAGCTGGTGAACCGCGCCGACCCGGAAAACGCGCTGTTCGTGGCCGAAAGCCCGCTGGTCATCGGCCGGGCGCTGGACGCGGGCTGCGCGCCGGTGTCGTTTCTGATGGAGCAGAAGCATATTGAGGGCAAGGGCGCGGCGCTGCTGGCGCGGTGCCCGGACGTGCCGGTCTACGCGGCGGAGCTGGACGTTCTGACGCAGCTGACGGGCTTTCATCTCACGCGCGGGATGCTCTGTGCGATGCGCAGGCCGAAGCTGCGCGACCCGGCAGTGCTGCTGCAGGACGCGTCGCGCGTGGCGGTGCTGGAAAACGTGATGAACCCCACGAACCTCGGCGCGATCTTCCGCTCTGCGGCAGCGCTTGGCATGGACGCGGTGCTGCTGACGAGCGCGGGCAGCGACCCATTATACCGGCGCGCGGTGCGCGTGAGCATGGGCACGGTTTTTCAGGTGCCGTGGGCCTATCTGCCGGAGGGCTGGACAGAGCTTCTGCACACGCTCGGCTTCCGCACGGCGGCCATGGCGCTGCGGGACGATTCCGTCCGGCTGGACGATCCGCGCCTCGCAGCCGAGCGGAAGCTCGCCGTCGTGATGGGCACGGAGGGCGACGGGCTTGCAGACGCGACGATCGCCGCCTGCGACTATACCGTCCGCATCCCCATGCAACACGGCGTCGACTCGCTGAACGTCGCCGCAGCCAGTGCCGTGGCTTTCTATCAGTTGGGAAAACCCGCAGAATAACGCCCTTGACACACATAAACAGCCATGGTATCCTGAGATTACAAACAGAACCAAAGGAGGCGGTACGCATGGAAAAGAAGCTTGATCTGGAAGACACGGTGCGGGCCGTGACGGAGCAGCCCTGGGCGCGCATCCGTGCGTTCATGAAGCCGGTAATACCGGCGCTTGCCGCGGTGCTGATCGCCGCGCTTGCGGCGGGGTGTACCATGATGGACAGCGTTCCGCAGGAAACGCCTGCCTCGGAGGTCGAACCGCCGGAGGCGCTTATCGCGGCGCGGGTCGAAGACGCGGAACCAGCGGACGAACAGCTGAAGACGCCCGTGGAGCAAGCGGGCGCATCGGTTCTTTCGGACAGCGAGCAAGCCGCGTTCTGCGCCTATCTGCTGGACAAGTTTGATGAGCTGGAGGTGCGCGGCGCATTCGACGCAGAATCGCGCTGGACAGCCGAGCGGCTGAGCGATACGGTGGCATGCCTGACCATCTATCGCCCCGACGCGCAGGATGAGGTCTTGGACGAGCTGATCTATCACGGAGAGACAGGACTTGTCAGCGACACGCGGTTCCGCTGCTATCAGGCATCTGTCGGAGACGACGCGCCGGAGGATGTCAGGACATACACGTATAACGCGCTGCTCAGCAGCGTCTATCAGAAGATCCCCTTCGAGTGCTTTGCGAACTATCTGGACGGGCATTACCGCGAGCTTTCCCCGCTCGGACTGTGGGGCTATGACACGGTCTGGTCGGTCTCCATGACAGAGCATGAGATGCGGCTGACGATCTCCGGCCTGCCGGGCGGCGGAAGCGAGGCGTTTACGCTGGATCTGGACACGATGCTGGTGCGCCGGGAGGAGACAGACGCGCAGCGCGCGGTCTTTGCGCAGTGGTTCGATTTTGCTGTCCAATGGCGACTGGACAAGCTGCCGGTTTTCTGGTCTGACGAGACGGCGGAAGATGAAAATCATGGCCTGCCGGACGGCGCTTCGGCGTATCTCACATGGCTGTACGCGGTCAATCAGGAGACGCTGGACGCAGAAGGCTTGATCGAGCCAGACTGGGCCTATGCCAATATCTCGAAGTATTTCCCCATCCGGCGGCTGAGTTTTGACGATCTGCCGGACGTCTGGGAATTTAAAGACGGCGGTTATTCTCTGAGCCATGCCGATGCCGGGCAGAAGCCGCTCGTGCGGCTCGATTCGCTGGAAGCAGACGTTCTGGACGGCAAGACGGTTTACACGATGCAGCTGACGTTTTTGGCGACAGAGCACCCGGTCGGGGATGCGGAATGGGAGACGCTTCGCGCACAGATCCTGTCCGGCGACGAAACCGGGCTTCTGGAATCGCACATCGACACGTACCGCTTCCGGTTCTCCGGCGGAGAGCCGTATTTTCTGGAACACAGCGAGCTTATGATCTGCAGATAAAAGGAGCAGGCACAGCCTTCGCGGGCTGTGCCTGTTTTGTGCGTTATACTGAGAAATATTGGAGATCCGCTTGTAGGGGCCGACGACTCTGTCGGCCCATTGGGAAATTGCGAATTCGCCGGAAACCTCCGTAAAACCTGTGCGTTCTGCTGGGTCGATGCGATGCCCGCAGGATAGTTTCGAGGCGCAACCGCGCTTTGCGCGGCTCTTAGCGCCGAAGATGGGCATCGACCCCTACGCTGAAGTATGGAAGTGCATACGAATTTGCCGGAAGACTTTCGCTTCTCACAGCTTCCTGCTGCTGCCCCTCAGGCGCTTCGCGCCAGCTCCCTTTTCAGAGAAGCCTTATTCCGCGCAGCACGCCTTGATGACGGCGACTGCTTTTTGCAGCTGCTCCATCGGGATATTGAGGGCGGGCAGGAGGCGGAGCTTGTCCTTGGCCTTGATGACCAGCACGCCCTTTTCGCGGCAGGCGGCGATGATGTCGGACGCGTTTTTCTCCGTCTGGATGCCGAGCATCAGGCCGAGGCCGGACACACCGAGCACGCCCTTCGCGCCGGCCAATTCCTGTTTGATATACGCAGAGCGTTCTTCTACGCCTTCAAGCATCTTCTCGTCCAGACGGCTCAGGACGTTGATTGCGCCTGCGCAGCAGACGGGGTTGCCGCCGAAGGTCGAGCCGTGCGTTCCGGCGGAAAGCACATCCTGCACCTTTTCGCCCAGCAGCGTCGCGCCGAGCGGCAGGCCGCCCGCAAGGCCCTTGGCCGTGGAGACGATATCGGGCTGCACGCCGTAGTGCATATAGCCGTACAGCTTTCCGCTGCGGCCATTGCCGACCTGCACCTCGTCGCAGATGAGAAGCAGATCATATTGTTCGCACAGTTTCGCCGCGCCCTTGACATACGCCTCGTCCAGCGGCATGACGCCGCCCTCGCCCTGCACGACCTCCATCATGACGGCGGCGCATTTGTTGGCCTTGATCAGCTGCTCAAGGTCAGCCAGATCGTTCGGCTCGGCATAGACGAAGCCCTCGGTCAGGGGAGTAAAATCGTGGTGGAAGACATCCTGACCGGTCGCGGCCAGGGTGGTGATCGTGCGGCCATGGAAGCTGTTTTTCAGGGTGATGATGGTGGAATAGTCCTTGCCCTTTTTCTCCTCCGACCACTTCCGGGCGGCCTTGATGGCGCACTCGTTCGCCTCCGCGCCGGAATTGCCGAAGAAGACCTTCTTCATGCCGGTCTTTTCGCAGAGCATCTGCGCAAGCTTTACGCATGGCTCCGTATAATAGAGATTCGAAATATGCTGGAGCGTGCCGAGCTGCTTGGTGACGGCGGCCATCCATTCCTCGTCCGCCACGCCGAAGATATCAACGGCAATGCCGGTCGACAGGTCGATATATTCCTTGCCCGTATCGTCCCAGACGAGCGAACCCTTGCCCTTTACAATTGTCACGGGGAAGCGCGCGTAGGTGTTCGCAATATAGGTCTGGTCAAGCTTTTGTGTATCCATGTTCGCTCCTCCTATCTGGTGAACATTGTGCCGATTCCTTCATTTGTCAGCATTTCGATCAGAATGGCGTGCGGAATGCGGCCGTCGATGATGAACACGCGGTTCACGCCCCATTCGATGGCGCTGCGGCAGCATTCCGCCTTCGGGATCATGCCGCCCTGAATGACGCCGCTGGAAACAAGCTCCGGCAGGTCACCAACCTTGATGGACGAGATGAGCGTCGACGGATCGTCCTTGTCCTTGAGAATTCCCGCGATATCCGTCATGGCGATGAGACTCTCCGCGCCAAGTCCGCCCGCAATGCGTGCGGCGGCGGTATCGGCGTTGATGTTGTAGAGATTGCCCGCATCGTCATAGCCGACCGTGGACACGACCGGGATATAGCCCTTGTCGAGCACGTCCAGAATGGGCTTGACGTTCACGTTCGTGATCTCGCCGACGTAGCCAAGCTCCGGCTTTTTGATCTTCGCCTCGAGCATATGCCCGTCGAGGCCAGACAGGCCGATGGCGCTGCCGCCCTTAAGCTCAATCAGATTCACGAGCGTCTTGTTGATCTTGCCCGCCAGCACCATGAGCGCCACGCCGACGGCTTCCTCGTCCGTCACGCGCACGCCGTCGACGAACGTGCTTTTCTTGCCCATTTTGCCGAGCACATCGGTGATCTCCGGCCCGCCGCCATGCACCAGCACGACCTTCACGCCGATCAGCTGCAGCAGGCAGATATCGCGGATGACGGAATCCTTCAGGTGCTCGGAGATCATGGCGTTGCCGCCGTATTTGACGACGACGATCTTGCCGCTGTAATCCTGAATATACGGCAGCGCGTGAACCAGAACCCTGGCCCGCTGTGCATTTGTGATATCCATGCCGCTCCCCCCTGTTACGTCCGGTAATCGCCGTTGATCTTTACATAGTCATAGGTCAGGTCGCAGCCCCAGGCTGTGGAGGCTGCGCTGCCGGATTTGAGGTCGATCAGAATCTCGATCTCGTGCTCAAGCAGGATTTTCTTGGCCTGCTCCTCGGAGAAGTCAACGCCCGCGCCGTTTTCGCAGACCAGAATGGTTCCAGCCTTGGACGCAAACTGCACGTCGATTTTGTTCACGTCGACCGGCGCGCCGGAATAGCCGATGGCGCACAGGACGCGGCCCCAGTTTGCGTCGGCTCCGAACATGGCGGCCTTGGTCAGGGACGAGCAGATGACGCTCTTAGCGACGGTTTTGGCAATGTCCAGCGTTTCCGCGCCGGAGACCTTGCACTCGAGCAGCTTTGTCGCGCCCTCGCCGTCGCCCGCGATGCAGCGGCAGAGATAGATGGTCACGGTATTGAGCGCCTGCATGAACGCGGTGAAATCCGCGCCCTCTTCGGTGATCTCCGCATTGCCCGCAAGGCCGTTGGCCAGGACCGTCACCATGTCGTTCGTAGACGTGTCGCCGTCAACGGAGACCATGTTGAAGGTGTTGGCGATATCCGTTGAAAGCGCCTTTTGGAGCATGGCGGGAGAAATGGCGCAGTCGGTCGTGATGAAGACGAGCATGGTCGCCATGTTGGGGTGGATCATGCCGGAGCCTTTGCAGATGCCGCCGATCTTGCATACCTTTCCGCCTGCAGTGAAGCTGACGGCGATCTCTTTGCGTTTTGTATCGGTGGTCATGATGCCCTCGGCAGCCTCGTCGGAGTGCGGGCCGAGACAGTTGACCAGCTCCGGGATCCCGGCTGCGATGGGCGCAATGTCGAGCGGCTGGCCGATCACGCCGGTAGACGCGACCACAACGTCGGACGGGCTAATATGCAGCGCCTGCCCCAGAAGCTCGCTCATCTGCTCGGCGATTGCAACGCCGTTGGCGTTGCAGGTGTTGGCGTTGCCGCTGTTGCAGATGATGGCCTGCGCCTTGCCGTCGGCCAGATGCTGCTTCGTCACGACGAGCGGCGCGCCCTTGACCAGATTGGTCGTATAGACGGCGGCTGCGCTGGCCGGGACGCTGGAATAGATCAGCGCGAGATCGCGCTTCGTTTTATTTTTCCGGATGCCGCAGTGGACGCCGGAGGCCGAAAAGCCTGTCGCGGCGCACACGCCGCCTGCGATCTGTTTCATTTGTGGTTCCTCCCTGTTACAGTTCCAGACCCAGCGTTTTTTCCGCGCCGGTCACCAAATTCATACACTCGACTGCCGCGCCGGACGCGCCCTTGCCGAGATTGTCATAGACGGCCAGCAGGAGCATCCGCTGCTCGTTGCCCGCGACCGTGATCTTCATGCTGTCCAGACCGGACTGTGCGGCAGCGGACAGGAAGCCGCCCTCATCCGCCGCGTCCGTATAGGAGACGACCGGGCCGGTATAGAGCGCCTTGTAGGCGTTTTTTACCTCCTCCATGCCTGCGCCCGGCTTCAGCCAGCCCGCAAACAGCGGAACCGTCACCTGCATACCGCTGTAGAAATCCGCGACGACCGGACAGAAGACCGGCTCGCTTGCAAGACCATTGACGGCCTTCATTTCCTTCAGGTGCTTGTGCGTCTGGCCGAGCGCGTACTGGCGCGGCGCGTTCAGGAGAGGACTTCGCTCCGGCGCGCGGTATTCCGCGATCATCTTTTTGCCGCCGCCGGAAAAGCCGGTCAGCGAATAGCAGCTCAGAAGCACATCCGGCGCAAGCAGTCCGGCGGAAATGAGCGGATAGACCAGCGCGATAAAGCCGCTGGCGTGGCAGCCGGGAACGGCAATGCGCTTTGCCTGCCGCAGTCTTGCCTCCTGCACGGGAGAAAGCTCCGGGAAGCCGTAGCACCAGCCGGGCGCCGTCCGGTGCGCGGTGGACGTGTCGAGCACGACGGTATCGGGATTTTCGACCCATGACGCGGCCTCGCGCGCCGCATCGTCCGGCAGGCACAGAAACACGACGTCCGCCTCGTTGAGCAGCCTTTTTCGGCTGGACTCCAGCTTGCGCTCCGATTCCGGGAGCGTCAGAAGCTGAATGTCCGTTCTTCCCCGCAGGCGGTCAAAAATGCGCAGGCCCGTCGTCCCGGCGCTGCCGTCGATAAATACCTTTTTCATGCAGATCCCCTCCCATGCTGCCCATCGCGCTTTGTTTGCTATAATATACATCATTATGCATGAATATGCAAGTAAAAAATATTATATTCATCATATTCGTTGATATATACATCTTATATTGAATATTTGCTGCTGTTTTGGACAATTTGACACGAGGCAGGCAAAGGCTTCCCTTTGGCACAAGGGAAGCCTTTTTGGTCAGCCGGGGACTTTCCAGTATGGTTTTCCGTCCTGTTCTGCAACGTTCATGACGGAAAACTCCGAAATGCGCTCAAAGGGCTTCTCCGGCTCGAACGGGAGCAGCTCCGGTTCCGCCGGTGCGGGTTCCGGTTCAGGTTCCGGCTCCGGCGTCTGGTCGGTCAGGATGCGCGTCTGCCCGGAAAACGGGCAGCTCCGGTTGGAGAGCCTTGCCCGCAGCCGGAGGCCGTCCGGCTCCGGCTGCGGGACGCCCAGAACGGTGCGGGCGCCGTCCGTCTCGGCGATCAGACGGATGGGAAAGTCCCAGTCCTTGCTGCATACGGCGCTGACGTTCCAATACAGGCCGTCCCGCTCGGCCTGAAGCGTCCCCTCGCGGACGCCGGTGATCGGATATGAAAGCATAAAAACACCTCCTGCAAACGATATGCAGGAGGTGCTTTCCATATTCCATGCGGCGGCTCAGCTGCCCTGAAGCCCGAAGCTGACGGCAAGAGCGGAATCGACCTGCTCCATGACGCTGCGGTCCGCGTGGCCGGTATGCTCACGCAGGCGGCGCTTGTCGATGGTTCGGATCTGCTCAAGCAGAATGACGGAGTCCTTCGTGAGTCCCACGTCGTGGCCGGTCAGCGAAATGTGCGTCGGCAGGCGCGCCTTGCCGGTCTGGCTGGTAATGGCGGCGGCGATGACTGTCGGCGAATGCTTGTTGCCGGTGTCGTTCTGCACGATGAGCACAGGCCGGCACCCGCCCTGCTCGCTGCCCACGACCGGGCTCAGGTCGGCGTAGAAAATGTCGCCGCGTTTGACGTTCGTATCCATTTGCTTCACACTCCGCGGAAAAAGTACGCGCGCGTTTCGCGCCGCTGTTTCTATTCTCCCACGCAGAGGTCAAAAATAAACAGAGGAACCTCGCTTTCTTTTCACATTCGGATGCTTCCACTTCATACTATGCAGAAAGCGGCGAAAAATGGCGGATCATCGTTCTGCATTTTAAGAAAGTTGAGCAGCAAGTTGACATAATCATGCGCTTACAAACGATATGGAGGGAAGCCCTGCTCAACCGACTCAAAGCGTCACGACAACATCGGCCTTTTCGATCAGCGTCGCGTCGTGGGACGCCGCAATGATGGTCGCGGACTGCTTTAGGCGCAGAATCTGCTCGATGACGACCCGGCTCGTTTCGGGATCAAGCTCGGACGTAGGCTCGTCGAGTAAGTACAGCGGCGCGTTTTTATAAAGGGCGCGCGAAAGCGCCACGCGGCGCTGTTCGCCGCCGGAAAGGAATTTTCCCTTGCTGCCCACGGTGAAATCCGCGCCGCGTTCGCGGACAAGCCCGTCCAACCCGGAGGCGCGCAGGGCTTCGCCGATCCGCTGCCCATCCGGCGCGTCGCTGGCGTAGGCTACGTTGTCCGCAATGCTGCGGTCAAAGAGGTAGGACGCCTGAAAGGCGACGGAGACGGAGCTGCGTAGCCGGTCAAGCTGACCTGTCACATCCGCATGGTCGACAAGAATCCTGCCGCCCATGGTGGGCTGATTTCCAAGCAACGCGTTCAGAATCGTGGACTTGCCGCTGCCGCTTTCGCCCGCCAGCACGACGAGCTGATGAGGCGCCGCGGTAAAGCACAGATCCTGCAGTTGCTTGTGCTCGCTGCAAGAGATCGTCACATGGTCAAATTCGACCGCGGGCGCGTCATGCAGCGCATACGGGGCGGCCGGGGACGCTGCCGCCGGCTTCAGTTCGAACACTCTGGCGAGCGCGGCGTCGGCCTGGAAAATATCGTTGCCGTACCGGCTGATCGAAGCAGCGGGCGTCAGGATATTGGACATATAGGAGTACGCGACGGCAATGCTGCCCGCAGTCGCGGCCCCGGCCAGCGCAGAACGGGCGGAAAAGACGACCGCCGACAGATATCCGATGGTCATCAGCGTGTAGGTAACGCCCCAGTAGACATTAAAGAGCCGCTGGCTCTTTCTGTTCAGGGTATACATCTGATGCGAGAAGGCATGGAAGCCCGCCGCCTCAAAACGCTCGCTTCCCCATGCCTTGATAATGGGAATACAGTACAGAAGGTCGCCGACAGCGCCCACGAGACGACCGCTGGCCGCGCGCTGCTCGGCGGCAATCTCCTTGCTTTTGACCGCCACGCGCTTGCTGGCAGCATACAGCGGGAGCACCAGCGCCAGCGAAATCGCACCGAGAACCGGGCTCCAGACGAACATCATGACGACAGAGCCGATCATCTTGAGCACCATTGGCAGCAGCCCGTTCAGTGGCCCCGCCACAGCGCGGACGACGGCTTCGACGTCCCCAGAAATCCGGGAAACAATGTCACCCTCCCGCCGTTCCTCCTTGTACGGCTTGTAGGACGCCAGCGCCCATGTCATGGCATCGTCACGCAGCGATTCGATGATTCCGCTTGACAGCATGGTGTTTGTGTAACCGTATACGATGCTGATTATGTGCTTCGCCGCGTATACAACGCCAAAGAACACAAAGTGCAGCGTGAGACTGGTTCCCAGAAGGAAGGAGAACGTGCTGTTGCCTGTGGAGAGAAGGTCGACCACCGCTGCGATGATCTGGATGGGGAGCAGACTCAGTCCCGCGTCAATGACGGACAGGAAGAAGACCAGCAGGATCGTGGGCCTTTTCGTTTTCAGATACGGGAGCAATCCTCGGATTCCATTTAATTGCTTCAGGTGTTTCATCATCTGTATGTCTCCTTGTCTGTAGTGTAGGTATGCACACACATCTTCAGGGGGCACTGCGGCCGGCTATGAAATGAAAAACACTTCCTTTCGGTGTACTTCGGGTATTGTGTATAGATTATTTGACATGGGCAGGGCTCTGTGCCGTACCCTGTAGGTCCGTGAGAAAGCTGCGGATTCGCCGAAAAGCTGCACAAAATCAGACGATATATTGCAAAATCTGCGATGTCTCCGTGCCACGGTGGCAAATACGCGGAATGCGCTTGCTGATCTGGCAGAGGAGCTCATAATTGATCGTCCCCTGCGCGGCGGCAAGGCGCTCGCACGGCACGAGCGTGCCGTCGTCGTCATAGCCGAAGATCGTGACGATATCGCCGGGCTTCGCGTCCGGCACTTCCGAAACGTCCAGCATACACATGTCCATACAGATTCTCCCGATAACGGGAACCAGCTTCCCTTGCAGATAAAAGCTTGCCTTTCCGGTCAGCAGGCGGCTCAGGCCGTCGGCGTAGCCGATGGGCAGGACGGCGACGCGGGTATCATGCGTCGTTCTGTAAAGCCGTCCGTAGCTGATATCCGTCCCGGCAGGTACGGTGCGCACCTGCGCGATCATGGAATGCAGCGACATCATGGGCCGCAGGCTGATCGCGCCCTCCAGCTCCTCCGACGGCGCGTTGCCGTAGGTGATGATGCCGGGGCGCACCATGTCGAGCGCGAATTCCGGGTACAGGATCGCCGCGCCGGAATTGCAGCAGTGCCGGATCTCCGGCCGGATGCCGACGCCCTCCATGGCGCTGAGCATATCCATGAAACGCTTGTATTGCAGTTTTGTAAACGAAACGTCTTCCTCCGCCCGGCTGTCGGCGACGCAGAAGTGCATGAAAACACCCTCAATGTGCAGGTGCGGCAGCGCCGCAGCCTGCTTCAGCTCGTCCAGCGTCCGGTCATTGTCATAGGCAAAGAAGCCGATGCGCGTCATGCCGGTATCGAGCTTCAGGTGCACGTTCAGGATGTAGTTCGTCCCGGCCAGCGCCTCGTTCAGCTCCTGCGCGTAGGCCAGCGAATGCACCTCCTGCGTGATATCGAGGAAGATCATATTCGCTGCGTACTCCGGCGGCGTATAGCCCAGGATCAGAATCGGCAGGCGCACCTCGCCGCGCCGGATCTGCACGGCCTCCTCCAGATTGGACACGGCCAGATATTCCGCGCCGAGATCGGCCAGCGCCCGGCTGACCGGCACGGCCCCGTGGCCGTAGGCATCGGCTTTCATCACGCCGAGAAAGCGCGTACCGGACGGCAGATGCGCCCGGATGGAGCGGTAATTGTATTCCAGATTGTCGAGCGAGATATCCGCCCAGGTTCTTTTGAGTGTCTTCATAAATTATTCCTCTGTTGACCGCATTGAAAACGCGGAAATGTCCGCGCGCAGGACCATCCGGCCCTCGTAACTCAGCTCCGCACGGACGGGCGTGAACGGCTCCTGCGAAAACCATGTGTCGACGACGAGCTCCTTTTCCTCATAGCCCATCCGGTAGGTCGTGCGCAGAAGGCCGTCCTCCGTGCCGGTCGCGTCGATGTACTCCCCCGCCCAGCACTGTCCCAGAACATAGGGCGCGGCCAGCGGCGCAAGATTTCCATTTGCCAGCGAGCCAAGGCCGAGCTGCATCCCGTCATAGGAAACGGACGCTGCAGTATCCTTGACCTGCGCCTGAATGCCCGCGATCGACTCCGGCTCCGTCACAGTGACGGATGCGCCTGTTTCAGGCGAGAATACGCAGTCCAGCGTGAAGGACGCGGCGCTCTCGCCGTAGTCCGCCGTAATGGCGGCGGTGAACGAGCAGCCGCCGGACTGCAGAAGCGCCGTGCGGAACGTCAGCGGCGGCTGGGCCGGACGTTTGGCCGAGCAGGCCGACAGGAGCATGGGAACCGTGCAGAGAAGAAGCGCCAGTTTTTTTCGCAACAAATATCACCCTTATGGCAGAAGTCGCGGAATGCGCAGCAGCAGATCCTCCGGCACCATGCCATACTCCCCCAGCTCCTGCGCCGCAAGATCGGCGGCGGAGCCGTGCAGCCATGCGGCTGCGGCAGCTGCCTCCAGCGGCATGATATGCTGGCCCAGAAGCGACACGAGCATCCCGGCGAGCACGTCGCCGCTGCCGCCGGCCGCGAGGCCGGGGTTTCCTGTATGGTTTACATAAACATTAAAGCCGTCGGTAATGACCGTCCGGCTGCCCTTGAGCAGAAGGACGGCGTGCGTCCGGTCCGCGAGGCGCATCGCCTCCTGCGTCCGGTCGGCTGCCCTGGGGTCGCCGCCCAGCCGCAAAAACTCGCCGTCATGCGGCGTGAGCACGACCGGACAGGCACATCCGCGCAACACATCTATATGCGGCGCAGCGGCGTTTATGCCGTCCGCGTCCAGAACGAGCGGCGCGCGGCAGACGGAAAGGACCGCCTGCACCAGCCGCGTCAGCTCCTCCGAGCGGCCAAGACCGGGGCCGAGCAGCACAGCGTCCATTTCGGGAAGCCGCGCTGTAATCGCAGGCAGCGCGGCCATGCAGAGCCGCCCTGCCTCGTCGCACGGGAGCGGAAAGACGATCTCGCTCCCCGCGCCTGCGGCGATGATCGGATAGATTTTCTCCGGCACGCCGAGATACACAAGGCCGCTGCCCGTGCGGAGCGCGGCCTTTGCCGCAAGCCTTGCCGCGCCGGTCAGTCCCTCGGAGCCGCAGAGCAGAAGGACTCTGCCGTAATCACCCTTGTGGCTCTCCCGCCGCCGGACCGGCAGCAGCTCCCCAATCAGCTTCCTGTTCGTGCATTGCGCTGTCCATGCAGGTCTTGCCATTTCCGCAGCCCTCCATATTAAAAATTATAGCTTCTTTTCGAGCAGCACGAGCCGCACATTCGGAATGCTGTTGAACGCGCACGGCACGATATCCGCCTCCCGGTAGCCGAGCCGCGCGTATAAGCGCCGCGCGGCGGCATTTTTTTCATTGGTATCCATCCGCAGCACGGTGCAGCCCAGCGCTTTCGCCGTATCCTCATAGAATTGCACGAACGCGCAGCCGATGCCCCGGCCGGAGAGGTCGGGATCGACGGTCAGCGTGTGCAGGACGAAAACATCCCTGTCCTCCGCCGCATAGGCCCAGCGGCCCTCCGTGTAGACGTCCACCTGCCTCTGATTGAGAATGCCGGAGGCCGCGACGCGGCCCTCTGACCCGCAGACGTACAGGTCGCCGCGCGCAAGCGCCTGCTCGGCGTCAAATCGGATCGGATATACACCCGTGACCCAGCCGATGGTCACGCGGCCCGCGTCCTCCTGCGCGTGGAGCCTGTCATAGATCGCCGTTACGGCGTCAAGGTCAGACGCGGCTGCTTTCCGAAAGGTCAGCGTTTTTGTTTCCATTTCTTTGCTTCCCCTTTTCCACAAGCTGTCCGACCAGATGCAGCACCTGCTTCTGGTACTTCCACAGCAAAAACGCAATGCTCAGCATCAGCACGACCAGCACAGCAGAACCGATCCAGTCGCCGTGGATCAGATTGCTGCCCAGCCAACAGTAAACCAGCGTGCTGAACGCGCTGCCGAAGAACATGGCAAGCGTAAATTCCCACGGCTTCAGCCGGGAGCGGCTAGCGGCAATGGGGATAAAGCCGTTCGGGATGAGCGGCAGGAAGCAGAGCGTCACGACCATATAGGCCGGATGCTCAGACTTCGCAACGATGTCGAGTTTGTCCGAGCTGTTGTCCGGCAGGAGCTTATCGAGGTACTTCCCCAGACGCTGGTAGAGCGTAAAGCTGATGCCATGCGCAAGGGAGGACGAGACGAGGCAGATGGCGAACGCGCGCCAGACGCCATAGACGACGCCGGCGGCCACATTGACGATCACGCCGGAAATGACGATGGACCAGACCTGCACCATCTGCAAAAGCGCCATATACAAAACGCCGGTGAACGACATATCGCGGCTCAGATACGCCTCCAGCGCCTCTTCGTCGCCGCTGCGCAGCAGAGGAATGATATCCGGCATCGTCTGCCGCACCACCAGATAGACCAGCAGCAGCGCCGCCAGCACAAAAAGTGCCATGATGCCGCTGCGGATAAGCTTTGTTTTCTTCATCATGAACCGTGCTCCAAATTGGAATGGAATTGATTTTACCACAATCGCGAAGAAATTGCAATCACGCGCACAGGCAAAATATACAAATTATGGATTATACTAAAGCGTACCATAGTCGACGCCCCGGATCCCCTCAAGCTGCGTACAGACAAAATCCAGATAGTCCTTTGTCGTTGCCATGGCGTTCCTCTCCTGTTTTTCTGATGCAGTGATTATATCTGCGCGCATTCTGCCTGTCAAGGCGGAAAAACAGGGCTGGAAAACGCGGCGGTTCCGTGGTAAGATACGCTCAGTTCCATAGAAAGAAGGGGTTGTTCTGCTGTATCTCGGGCTGCTGCTTCTGGCCGGTATCTTGCAGGGCGTCATGGTTTCGCTCAATGGCCAGATGGGCAATTATTTCAGTCTGTTCGGCATCTGCTTTTTTGTGCACGCGATCGCGCTCGTGCTGCTGCTTGCATATCTGCTGGCAAAGCGGCAGACACTGCGGTTCGCGGGTGCGCCGTGGTACGTGTATCTGGTCGGCGTGATGGGCATCGCCATCGTCGCCTCGTCCAGCTGGTGCACACTGCACGTCGGCGCGAGCGCGTTCATGGCGCTTTCGACTGCCGGACAGCTCGTCTCCTCCGCGCTGATCGACCGGTTCGGCCTGTTCGGTATGCCAGTCACGCGCATCCGGAAGCGGCAGTTGCCGGGGTACGCGCTGGTGCTGCTGGGCGTGCTTCTGGTCGTTCTGAACTGAGGGAGGGCTGCAAAATGATCTATTATCTGACCGCCTTGATCAACGGCTTTTTCAACTCCGTCAACCGTATGACGAACGTCCGCGCCGGAAAGCTGTTCGGCACGGCAAACGGTGCGCTCATCAACTATGTGGAGGCGACGGTTCTGTCGCTGCTGCTGATGCTCGTGCTGAAAAACGGGAAGGAGCTGTCGTGGGGCTATATTGTATCCGTCCCATGGTGGGTGTATCTCGGAAGCATCTGCGGGCTGCTGGCGCAGCTTCTGCAGATCGTCGGGACGCTGCGCTCGAACACGCTCGTTTCGTCAATTCTCATGCTGGCAGGCAATCTGGGGATGTCGCTGACGCTCGATTACGTGTTTTACGGAACGTTCAGTCTGCTGCGCGCCGCCGGCATCTTCCTCATTCTGGCCGGTATGGCCTTGGTGGAAAAGGAGAAAACGGCAGAGGCGCAGACTGCAGCTGAAGAAAAGTAACGATCCGCGTGCGGAACAAGCAGCAGCGCGGCTGTCCGGTTGAAGGGACAGCCGCGCTGTTCTTGTTTTATTTCGCGCCCGGATACAGGCATTCAATGCCGTGCTCGGCAAAATAATCGAGCCATGCTTTGCTGGGCGCGGCGTTGGTCACGATGGTGTCAAACACGTCCAGCGGAGCGATGTCGATGAACGAGATCTTGTCGAACTTACTGCTGTCGAGGATCAGGATCCGCGTTTTCGCGCAGCGCAGCATGGACTGCTTCGTCTGCGAGTGGAATTCGGAGGAATCCGTGACCCCGGATTCCAGATCGATGCCCTTGCAGCTCATCACGGCCTTGTCAACGTGGTAGCGCCGCAGTGCCTGCTGCGTCTGGTCGCCGACGAGGGCCAGCGATTCCGGCTTGAGTCGCCCGCCGGTCAGGAGGATCGTCCAGCCCTCCACGTCGCTCAGCTCCACGACCAGCTCGACCGAATTCGTGATGACGGTCAGGTTTTTCTTTTCCTTGAGCGTTTTTGCCAGATATAAGGATGTGGAGCTGTCGTCGAGCATCAGATGGTCGCCGTCCTCTATGAGGCGGCTGGCAATGGCTGCGATCTGATTTTTCGCTTCCACGTTGGTCTTGTTCCGGATGGTATAGGACAGGTCTGTCTTCGTGCTGTTGCCGAGGATCGCGCCGCCGTAGGTCTTGGTGGCGTATCCTTCCTTTTCCAGCTTGTCCAGATCGCGGCGGATCGTCTCCTCCGTGACATGATAATAGGCGGCAAGGTCGCTGACGAGGACGCGCTGCTCGGCGCGGAGCTTGTCGAGGATCTCATTTTTTCTCTCGATAGCCAGCATTTCAGGATCCCTCTTCTTTCCTGTGGCAATCCCACATAAAACAACATCAGTATAGCACGTGTGGTGTAGGAAAGCAAGCAGAGCTTTTCGCGGAATGGAAGAAAAAGTTGCGCAAAGCAGCCGATTCCGCTTGAAAAATGCGCTGCTATCTGATAAATTAAAGAAGTCGAATTATGTAAATCAATGTCGAAGCTGGAGCGTTTGTGCCATGGTCTTTTCCAATCTGATCTTTCTGTATCTGTTTCTGCCGGTCTGCCTCATTGCGTATTTCTTCTGCCCGGGCATCCGCGCGAAGAACGCTGTGCTGATCCTGTTCAGCCTGATCTTCTACGCGTGGGGCGAGCCGGTCTATCTGCTTCTCATGATCGCCTCCGCCGCGGTCAACTGGTACTTCGGCCTGCTCATCGAGCGCAGGCGGAAAAAGATTTTTCTGATTCTTGCGCTGGTATTGGATCTCGGCTGTCTGGCGGTATTCAAATACGCGGGCTTTTTCGTGGAGAATCTGAACGCGGTTTTCGGCGCGTCCATCCCCGTCCCGCAGATCGCGCTGCCCATCGGCATCTCCTTCTATACCTTTCAGGCGCTTTCCTATACGGTCGACGTCTGGCGCGGTGATGTTCCGGCGCAGCGCTCGTTCGCAAAGCTCCTGCTCTACATCTCGCTCTTCCCGCAGCTGATCGCCGGGCCTATCGTCCGCTATTCGGATGTCGCGGCCCAGATCGACGACCGGCAGTTTGACGCCTCCGAGGCGTTCTACGGCGCGACGCGCTTCTGCATCGGCCTTGCCAAAAAGGTGCTTCTGGCCGACGCGGCGGGCAAGGTCGCCTCGCAGATCCTGGACGGCAGTCTCGCGTCCAACACAACAGTCGCCGCGTGGCTCGGCATTCTGCTGTATACGTTTGAAATCTATTTTGATTTCTCCGGCTATTCCGACATGGCTATCGGCATGGGGCGTATCTTCGGCTTCAAATATATGGAGAACTTCCGCCTGCCGTATACCGCGGTGTCCATCACCGATTTCTGGCGGCGCTGGCACATTTCGCTCTCCTCCTTCTTCCGCGATTACGTCTATATCCCGCTGGGCGGCAAGAAAAAGCACAGGCTGCTCAACATGGCGATCGTCTGGGCGCTGACGGGGATGTGGCACGGCGCAAGCTGGAACTTTGTGCTCTGGGGGCTGTATTTCTTCGTGATCCTCGCGATTGAAAAGCAGGTGGGAGAAAAATCGATGCGGCGCGTGCCGTATCTGCTGCGCAGGCTCGGCACGATGCTGCTGATCATCTTCGGCTGGAACATTTTCTATTACACCGACATGACGCGGCTCGTGCAGAACTTCGGCGTGATGTTCGGGCTTTACGGCGCAGGCTTTTCCAACGCGCAGGCCGGCATCCAGCTGACGAACAATCTGCCGCTGCTGCTCCTCTGCGCCATCGGCGCAACGTCCATCCCGCGCAATCTCGGCAGCCTGTTCGGCGGCGTGTGCGCGCAGGGCAGAAAAAAGAGCGGGCAGATCGTCTATGCCGCCGTTTCGTTCGTGTTTGACGCTGCGCTGCTCGCGCTGTCCACGATCGCGCTGGTCGGCTCGACCTATAACGCGTTTTTGTATTTCCGGTTTTAAGGAGGCGGGCTTATGAAAAAAGTATATACGGCGCTTCTGCTGATCCTGCTTGCCGCCATGTTCTCGGTCGGGGTCTATTCGCTGGCCGACTATGACGCGACAGGCTCCGTGTCCGAAAAGCGGGAGTTCGTCAAGCCGGAATTCTCCGTCAAATCGCTGCTGGACGGAACGTATATCCCCGCGCTGGAGCAGTATTATTCCGACACATTCCCGGGCCGCGAATCGCTGTTGCAGGCGAACCGGACGCTCAATAAGTTCTATTATTACTCCGGCAGCGGTGAAGACAGCGTACTGATCCTCAACCAGACGGATTCTGCCGCACAGGGCGGCGAATCGCTCGACGCCGTGCAGAAGGCCAACGGCCAGACCCCGCAGCAGGAGCCGCAGACGCCCGCCGAGCCGGAGACAGTGCCGGAACCGCAGCCAGATACAACGCCGGAACCGGCAGATTCGACGCAGCCGCCCGAACCGCCGGAGGAGCAGCCCGAAGAGCAGCCGGAGGCCGACCCGGAGCTTGACACGCCGGAGGAATCCGACGCCAGCTACGCTGGCTCCGTGGTCGTCGTGGGCGACCGCGCGATGGAAATTCCCACGCGGCTGGATGATCTCATCACCAGCTACGCGGGCGCGATCGACAATCTGGCCAGCGCCATGGGTCCCGACGTGCGCACGATCTCGCTCATCACGCCGAACGGCGGCGAATTTTACTCGCCTGAGAGTCTGCACACCGGTGAGCACAGCCAGAAGGACATGATCGAGTTCTGCTACAGTCAGATGAACGACAAGATTATCACGGTCGATGCTTATTCCAAGCTTCGCAGCCACACGGACGAATATATTTATTTCCGCACTGACCACCACTGGACGCAGCTGGGGGCATATTATGCCTACACCGCCTTCTGCGAAGCCGCAGGCTTTGAAGCCGTTCCGCTGGAGCAGTTCCAGACGGGCCGCTACGACACCTTCCTCGGCTCCATGTACGGCTTCACCGAGGGATATCCGCAGAGCGAGGTGCTGAAGCAGCACCCGGATTATCTGGAATACTATCTGCCCATCGCCGACACCCACGCGCGGTATTACGCGAACGGGAATCTCGAAAACGGCACGCCGGTGAGCGTCGTGTATACGGAGCTGGGCGATTCCGTTTCCAATAAATATCTCTGCTTCATCGGCGGCGATACGCCCATCTGCATCGTCGAAAGCGACGTACCGGGGCCGACGTGCATTGTATTGAAGGAATCCTACGGCAACGCGTTCGTGCCGTTCCTCACGAGCCATTATGGACGCATCATCGTCATCGACCCGCGCGAATTCAACCGCGACGGCAAGCCGAGCCTGAATCTGGCCGAATTTGCCGCCGATCAGGGCGTGGACGATCTGATCGTCATCAACTATCCCTACATGATCAACAGCAAGGCGTTTATCCGCTATCTAAACGCCTTGGCAGGCGTACAATAAATTTATGAGGTGAATGTTATGGAATACCGGAAGCTGCCCCATGGGGACGAGCAGATCAGCGTGATCGGCCTCGGAACCTCCGTCGTTGGAGAGCACTCCGTTCAAAACGTCGTGGAGACGGTGACGTTTGCGCTGGACAACGGCGTCAATTATATCGATCTTGCGGGCGGCCACGCCGCCATTTTCCCCGGCATCGGCGAAGCCCTTGCCGGACGGCGGAAGGACGCGTATGTGCAGCTGCATTTCGGCGCGGACTATACCTCCGGCGAATATGGCTGGAACCCGACGCTGGACGGCGTCAAAAAATCCGTCGCATGGCAGCTGGCGCAGCTGAAAACCGATTATATCGACTTCGGCTTCATGCACTGTCTGGATGAGGCCGGCGATCTGGAGGATTATGAGCGGAACGGCATTCTGCGCTATCTGCTTGATCTGAAAGCGCAGGGCGTTGTGAAGCACATCGGCCTGTCCACCCATGCGCCGAAGCTGGCAAACCGCGTGCTGGACATGGGCATTCTCGACATGATGATGTTCTCCATCAATCCGATGTACGACTACGGCCACGGCGAGTTCTCCATCGGCAGCGCCTCCGAGCGCTACAGACTCTATACCCGCTGCGAAAAGGAGGGCGTCGGCATCTCCGTCATGAAGCCGTTCAACGCGGGCCAGCTGCTCGACGCGAAAAAATCCCCGTTCGGACAGGCGCTCACGCCTGCGCAGTGCATTCAGTACGCGCTCGACCGCCCCGCCGTTTTGACCGTCATGCAGGGCGCAGCCAATGTGGAGGAGCTGAAGCGAAATCTTTCCTATCTCGACGCGAGCGCGCAGGAGCGGGACTATTCCGTCATTGCCACCCTCACGCCGAAGGACACGAAGGGCACGTGCGTATACTGCAAGCACTGCCACCCCTGTCCGGCAGGACTGGATATCGGCCTGATCAACAAGTATTACGACCTGTCCCTGCTGGGCGACGTGCTGGCGAAGGAGCACTATCTGACGCTCGAAAAGACCGCCTCCGACTGCCTGCAATGCGGCCACTGCAACAGCCGCTGTCCCTTCTCCGTCGACCAGATGGCGCGGATGGAAGAGATTCAGGCGTATTTTGGAAAATAGCATCTGCCCCCAAGGCACCCTGCGGCGGCTGTATGGGTCGATGCCGGTCACAGCCGTTCGCGGCAAAGGAGCGTTACGGATGTGGGTCTGCCGCTTGCCGGTACACATTGCCCCGGCAGGATGCACCGTTTTTTACGAAACTCCGCGGTGAATTCATAACTTCCCAACGGGCCGATGTGGGCATCGGCCCCTACAAGCGCATTGGGATGTCCCTACGGATTCGCCGTGGTTTTTTTAATAAATCCACGGCATCCCGCCGGGCGGAGCAAAGCCCCGCCCCTACCAACTACGGTTGGTTGACGCGTTCAAACAAAGAAAGGAGCTGCCATGCCCTCGATGCTGCCTGACCGGGACGTTCTTATCCGGACGATCCGCAGTCCGGCGGTGCACGGGAGTATCCCGGCGCTGCTGCTCTTGCCGCGCAGTTCGGCTTCGACCGGGTGCTCTGCGTCTGCGATGCGGACAATGCCGCGTCTGAAACGGTCATTTTGAAAAACGGCGGCGTTCTGGAAGACGAGCGCTATGACCCGGAAGAAGCTGTTACCGTCCGCCGCTATTGGATCGATCTTCCCAAATAAATAGAGGCCCGGCGGGAAGCGCTTCTTCTCTCCGGGCCGCTGTCTGTTATATGGACGGCCAAATGTAATGTATTGATAATTCCCGCCCCATCTGTTACAGTATAGAAAAAGCAAGGAGCACACTATGAATATTCTGATCTGCAATGTCGGCAGTACGTCGCTGAAATACCAGCTGTTCCGTATGCCTGAGGAGCTTGTGCTGGCTTCCGGCGGGGCTGAGCGTGTCGGCGCGGGCGAGGGGCGGTTTTACGCCAAAACGCATGAAAACGGCGCGCTGACCGACGAAAGCGCTGTCTTCCCCACGCACCGCGAGGCCATTGCGCGTATGCTGCGGCAGCTGACCGACACGGTTCTTCCCGATCTGTCCGCGCTGGACTGCGTGGGCTTCAAGGTCGTGTTGGCAAAGGGCATAAGCGGCGTGCAGGTTCTGACGGACGATGTGCTTTCCAGCATGGAGGCGTTCAGCTCCATCGCACCCGCGCACAATCCGCCGTATCTCGCCGCCATCCGGCAGTTCCGTGCGCTGCTGCCCGGTACGCCGCTCATCGGCGCGTTCGAAACGGCGTTCCACCGCACCATGCCGCCGGAGGCGTACTATTATTCCATTCCGATCGAGATTTCCCGTAACTATGACATCCGCCGCAACGGCTTCCACGGCGCATCCATCGAATATATGACCGAGTGGACACAGGAGCGGATGGAGCGGGAGGACTTGAAGCTCGTCGTGTGCCACCTGGGCGGCAGCGGGAGCATCTGCGCCGTCAAAAACGGAAAATCGCTCGATACCTCGCTTGGCCTGACGCTGCAATGCGGCACGATGCACAACAACCGCTGCGGCGATATCGACCCCTATATCATCTTCTATCTGGTCGAATCCTGCGGCATGACGCTCGAGGAGGTCAAGCAGATGCTCCAGACGAGGAGCGGACTTTACGGGATGTCCGGCGGAGCGGGCCGCGATCTGCGCGACGTGCAGGCGGCAGCCGAGGCCGGAAACGAGGACGCGGAGCTGGCCATCCGCGCATACTGCTATTCGATCAAAAAATACATCGGCGCATACGCCGCAGTCATGGGCGGGCTGGACGCGATCGTCTTCGGCGGCGGCATCGGCCTGAACAGCCCGCTCGTGCGGGCGCTGAGTCTGGAGGGTCTGGAATTTCTGGGTGTCCGGCTCGACGGCTTCAAAAACCGTATGGCGATTGCCGGAATGGATATCTCCATGGAGGACGCCCCCGTACGCGTCTTCACCGTCCATACCGACGAGGAGATCATCGTCGCCCGAAAGGCGGCGGCACTGTTGGCTACACATTGATAAATAACTTCATCCGAGAGCTGTTTCCGGCAGCTCTCGGATTTTTTTGAAGAAACTTGGGACAGAGGTGAGAGTTTTTTCGATTTCATGTACCTATATAAGTGAAAGAGCCTGACTTCAGGGAAAGGAAAGGAGGCTTCCACCACTATGTACGATAGCGCAAGACGGGTCGCACTCGTCAAGCAGCGGGTGCGGGAAAACACCCGCCGGAGGCAGCGGCGCGAGGCAATAAGCCTCTCCGCTTTCTGCCTGATGTTATTCACGGCACTTGCCGGGGCGGCGGACGCACTGATAGTGCGGGGACAGACCGCCGCATGGGGCGCGTTCGGCGCGATGCTGCTGCGGGAGGACGCGGGCGGCTATGTGCTGGTGGCCGTCGTCTCCTTTGCAGCGGCGGCGGCGATCACCGCGCTGTGCTTCCGGCTCAGAAGCAAGGAAAACCGGAGAAAAGACAGGACGGACAAGCCCGCCCGACACGAAAAGGAGGAGAAAAGCCAATGAAGAAACGAATACTCAGCATCCTGCTGCTGTGCTGCATGGTGCTGACGCTGCTGCCGGTGACGGCGTCGGCGGCGACGACGGGGGCGATGGATAACATCCCCAGCAGGTTTGATGAGGAAATCGACCTGGTCGGACGGACGAGCGACATCAACATCAAGGACAGCAAGACATACTATATCTATTCGTCCTCAAGCGATCCGGACTTTGTCTGGACAAAGAAGATCCAGATCAACGGAAAGAAGGCGGCGCCGCACATTTTTCTGGACAACGTGAACATTCAGGTGAAGAAGGACGCCAAGACACCGGCCATCGAGCTGCATGGAAAGGCGTCGGCGTATCTGTACTTTATCAACCGGGACAGTAAGCTGACGGGGGCCACCGGACGGGCGGCCATTCAGAAAAACCGCAGCGAGGGGCAGCTGTGCGTGCAGGTGATGAAGGGCACCACGGTGACGTGTCAGGGCGGCTATAAAGCGGCGGGCATAGGAGGAAGCTGGGCGACCCGCAATATCGCAGAAAGTCTGTTCAACCTGGATATGTACGGTCACGGCGCAAATATGCACTTCGGCTCTCAGACGAACCCATCGCTCTGGAGCGGCACCATCATCGCCAAGGGCGGCGATGGAGGAGCCGGCATTGGCGGCGGCAGAAACGGCAGCGGCGAGAAGCTGTATTTCTACTCCGGTAAAATCGAGGCGAAGGGCGGCGAAACGGGCTCCGGCATCGGCGGCAGCTTCAAGGGTCGCGGCCGCGATATCTACATCTACGGCGGCGATATTTCCGCCACCGGCGGCACGGCAGGAGCCGGTATCGGCGGGGGCTGCTGGACATCGGAGCAGGACATGGATGGCGACACCGCAGCCTATAATATCAACATTTACGGCGGCAAGGTCTACGCCTGCGGCGGATACAATGGCGCGGGCATCGGCGGCGGTCAGTACGTCCCGGCGCGCGATATCACCATCACCGGCGGCGAGGTGAACGCGCACGGCGCATACGGCGCAGCCATCGGCGGCGGCCGCTGGTGCCACGGTCAGAACATCACCGTGACGGACGCGAAGCTGACGCTTACAACAGGCTATAATCAATATGCCTCGAACGCGGCAGCTATGGGCTACGGCGATCTTGTATACTCGGGCAAGGTATACAGCACAGTGCTAAGATATATAGGAGATTTTGTCAGAAACCCCCTGCCCGAAGACTACAAGTCCATCAAAATAGGCTCATACCATGGAAAGCTGATAAAGCTGAAGGTTGAGGCGCAAGCCATCAACCGCAACGACGAGTTTACCTTCTTCTGGAATCTCTATGATATCCTGATCCCCAATGAGAACGGGCGTATCGACGTGCAGCTGCTGACGCTGCCGTACGTGAAGAACTACGGCTGGGCGATCAACGCGATGGAACTGGAGCTGATCGACGACCCCTGCAACGGGAAGCACGACTTCGGCTGGGTCAACCGGCAGTCGTGCCACGTCTGGGCGTGCAGGAATATGAGGTGTCAGGCACGCGACCCGGTCGCGCCGGAGTCTGCGCAGAACGGCAAACACAAATCCAGCGGCTGGAACACGGAAACGCACCAGCTGGTCTGCGATGTCTGCGGCCATATCATGGAAACGGACACGAAAGCGCCTGTTCTGGAGGTGCTGGAGGACGGCGGGATCTATACCGCCGAGGATGTCCGCGATGAAAAAACGCTCGAGGGAAAGCCGGGCGCGTACACCTTCACCGTCAGCGACCCAGCGGCATCGGGAGAGGCGTCCTCCGGCATCAAGTCGGTGACCATCAACGGTGTGGAGCAGACAGTTGGCTCTACCTATTCTCTTCCCGCGCCGGACGGCGGCAACAATGACGCGGGAAATGAATATACCGTCGTGGCGACAGACAACGCAGGCAACCAGACCACGGCAACGGTGACGGTCTACCGGCGGCACCGGGTGCAGGTGATAAGTCCGGATAGAAGCAAGACGTATGTGGATAAGCTGCTGGCGCACAATGAGTATCTGATCCTCACGATGAAGCTGCCGGAGGATGCGGCGGTAAAGCTGACCGATGAGGCGGACGGGCAGGAAATCCCATATGACAAAGAAAAGAAGCAATTCGTGGTAGGCCTGATCAACAGGAGCCGGACACTTTTGCTGGAGTATTCCACGGTGTATCCGCAGGTGGAGCTCGAGTTGGGGCAGAGCCAGCGCTTTACGGGATACAGCGCGGATACGGACGAAACGTACTATCTCAAGGCTGCACGCAAGGATACGGACAATAACCGCTATTCGGTGGCCGTAAGGATCGACACAACAAACGCCACAGAACCCGGCTGCTACTTCAGTTCGCCGAAGCGCTACACACAGGAGCAGCTGGCGGAGATGGATAAGCAAGGTGAAATTCCCTGGATCGAATACAAGCACCCGGACCCGGAACCGGGGGTCATCATTATCTACAGGCCTGAGGCCCATATAGACGCCGCGGAGTATGACGCAAATGGCAGCTGGTATATCTACGCCAAAGCCAAAAACGTCAAGGGAACGGCCTATGTCTCTACACCGAACCTGACCGCCGATGTGGAGGCTCCGAAAGCCATTGATCTTTCTACCGGTGAGGAACTGAAGAGCAGTGGGAGATATTACGGTGATCTGCGGTTCAGGGTAGAGGAGGAGTCCCCTTTCACGGTGTGGTACCGCAAACCCCAGGAGTCTGCGGATTATACCGTTTTGCTGCCGGATGAGGATGGCTATTATACGATCCCCGCAGATTACGAGAGCGGCAAGGACCACAACATTTTCATCGAAGACGCCTGCGGGAACAAGAGCCAGTACCTTTGGCTCCGTGCTACGTGGAACTATCTGATGGATGTGGGGCAGGAGGGTCGTTATTGGGATGAGCCAACTGTGCAGCCGCTGCGTATTTCCAAAACGCAGAAGCTGGAAGAGGAACTCTCCAAGATCAAGATCGGGGTCAAGTCGGCTCATAGCGGCGGGAACTGGATGCTTGTCGATGTGGATTGGACGATTCCGGGGACCTATGATCCGAATTCCCCGCGGGAGCAGACCTTCACGGTCAACGGAACGGTGATCCTGGCGGGCACAAAGGACAACGAAAAGAATCTTTCGGAGCTGGATGTTGTACCGTGTCCGGGAGAGGAGTGGAAGAAGAACCTCTCGGTGCAGGTGACCGTGGAGGGCGACCCGCAGTACAAGGTGACGATCGCGGACTGCGCAAACGGTACGGTCACGACGAACGCTGCCCAGACGGATGCGGACGGCACGCCTCTGTTTTACGCGGGCGACCTGGTCATGCTTTCGGTGGTTCCGGACGAAGGATACCGTCTGAAGAGCCTGCTGGTCGAAGAAGCGGACAGCGGCCTGGCAGTCGACCATGACGACGCGGATGCCTTTATCCAGCCGGCAGCAGACGTCAGAATTATTGCCGAGTTTGAGGAGATCAGGGCGGTCAAGCCGACAGCCATCCGCGTTACCGGCGAATACGTCTACAACGGCGAGGAGCAGCTTGCCAACGTAGAGGGCTACGACGCCGAAACGATGAACATCGAAGGAAACATTGCCACGGACGCGGGCACGTATACCGTCAGCGTCACCTCCAAAACCGGAAGGTGGACGGACGGCACGACAGACGCAGCAACAGCCCAGTGGCGCATCGAACGGGCCGAACAGGAGGCCCCCGACGGCCTGCAGGGCGTCGGCCCGACCACCGTGGGCGGCAGCGACGGCAAAATCACCGGCACGGATACAAGCATGGAATACCGTGCGGCGGCTGAGGCGAGCTACACAGCCTGCACCGGCAGCGAGATTGAAAATCTGACTGCGGGCAGCTACTTCGTGCGCTATACGGAGGATCGGAACCACTTCGCCAGCCCCGATACAGAGGTCGTCGTGGAAGAGGGCGAAGCCCGCTCGTTCACGATCACCTTCAACGCCAACGGCGGCATGGGCAGCATGGAACCGGTCACCGTTGAAGAAGGCAGCCGGTATCCCCTTCCCGCCTGCGGCTTTACCGCGCCTGCTGGTCAGGAATTCAAGGCTTGGGAGATCGGCGGCATTGAATACAATGCGGGCGACGGCTACGTCGTGCTCGGAAACACCGAGATCAAGGCTCTGTGGAAGGATTCCGCAGTGATTCCGACCACGTTCACGATCACCTTCAACGCCAACGGCGGCACGGGCAGCATGGAGCCGGTCACCGTTGAAGAGGGCAGCCGCTATCCCCTTCCCGCCTGCGGCTTTATCCCGCCCGTGAATATGCAGTTCAGCGGCTGGGCGCTCAGCGCCGACGGCAGCGTGATCGCCGACGGCGCTATCATGGTGACATCGAATATCACGCTCCATGCCATCTGGGAGCCGGTTCCCGTCAATGAATTTGTCGTTTTCTTTGACGGCAACGGCGGCACGCCCGCCGTCAGCAGCATGACGACCATCGGTCACAGGCTGGCGTTCCTGCCCGGCGCGTTCCGAAGCGGCAGCTACCGCTTCGACGGCTGGTACACGGAGCGAAACGGTGGTGAGCTGATCACGACCAGTACCGTTTTCGCGGCAAATACCATCGTGTACGCCCATTGGACCTATACTGGCGGCAGCGGAGGCAGCGGCGGGTACGTTCCCGGCTATTACATCATCCGGGCGACTGCCGGTGCAGGCGGCTTCATCACGCCGAGCGGCGACGTCAGCGTCCGGGCGGGTGCGAACCAGACCTTCACCATCACGCCGAACAGGGGCTATGCCGTCTCCGACGTGAAAATTGATGGCCGGAGCATCGGCGCGGTGCGGTCCTACACCTTCGAGAACATCAGCGCGTCCTACACCATCGAGGTGCAGTTCCGGGTACGCAGCAGCTTTGTCGACGTACCGTCCGGCAGCTACTATGAGGACGCCGTGGATTTGGCCGTTGCAAACGGCATTACCACCGGCACGGACGCCGCGCACTTCTCCCCGGACAGCATCTGCACCCGCGCGCAGGCCGTGACCTTCCTGTGGCGTGCCGCCGGAAGACCCGCGCCCGAATCCCGCACCATGCCCTTTACCGACGTTCCCGCAGACAGCTACTACTATGACGCGGTTCTGTGGGCCGTCGAGAACGGCATCACGAAGGGCACGAGCAGCACGACGTTCAGCCCGGACGATACCTGCACCCGCGCCCAGATCGTCACCTTCCTCTGGCGCTCTGAGCAGTCCCCGGCGGCAGGCAGCAGCAACCCGTTCACGGATGTTTCCGCCGACGCGTACTACGCCGACGCGGTCCTGTGGGCAGTAAAGGAAGCGATCACCACGGGCACCACCCGCACCACCTTCAGCCCCGACGCAGAATGCACCCGCGCCCAGATCGTCACCTTCCTCTGGCGCTGCAAAAAGTGACCGGCTGAGCTGCGGAAAGCCAGCAGAACGAAAATAAACGACCCGCACCGCCAATTTAAGGCGGTGCGGGTTTATATCTGCAAGCGGGAGAAGAACTGCTCGCGCGCAGTGCTGCGGTAGGTGCGGCTGATGGGAACGCGCAGGCCGCCCGGCAGCAGGAAGCAATCATTTTCCATCGTCTCGATCTGCCGGAAGTTGACCCAGTAGCTCTGGTGGCAGCGGATGAACTGCTGCGCGGCCTCCGCATCCAGCAGCTCCGCAGGCGGCAGCGCTGTCCATTCTGTTATGCCGCCCAGCAGCGTGAGCTTTGTTCTGCGGAGAATGCGCTCCAGACACAGCACCTGCGCGCAGGAAACGCTGCGGTAGCCCTGCGTCACGGGATAGTGCAGAACCGGCGGCACTTTCCGGTTCAGCGCCCTCTGCAGCGCGGTTCCGATGCGCTGCTCAAGCTCGCTTTTCAGAATAAAATAGGTGTGCTCCGCTTCGTAAACGTCGGTTGCAAAGCCGAGGAAGGAGGAGACAAAGATGATCGCACATTGCGGCAGCGCCGCGTTGAGCTGCTTTGCCAGCTCAATGCCGGTCATTTCATCCATCTGGATATCGAGGACGGCGATGTCCGGCGCATAGCCGTGCATATGCACCGCCTGCAAAAGCGCCGCCGGCGAATCAAACAGCTGCAGCTGCGCCGCCTGTCCGTTTCCATGGGCGCGCACAGACTACGCGAGCCGTTCCCGGTACAGCGGTTCGTCGTCACAGATCGCAATGTTGCGCAATCGAAGCTCCTTTCAGGATCAGGCTGGCTGTGAACCGGCCGTTTTCCGCGTGATAGGAGAACCTGCCGTCATATTTTCGGGCAAGCTCCTGAAAAATCGAAAAGCCAATGCCGCGCTCCAGCTCCGGAATGCGGCGCTTTTTTGCCTGCGGCTGCGCGCAGGAATTTTCTGTCTCGATGGTCAAAAAGCCCTTGCTGACAGCGGCGGTCAGGAGGATCGTCCGGTCTTCACCGGTCTGGCACGCCTCTGCGGCGTTGTCCAGCAGGTTCGCAAAGGCGATAATGAGGTCGGGATCTGAAATTCCGGTGGCTTCCGGCAGCAGCACGCGCAGCTGAACGCGGAAGCCCTGCCGCTCCAGCTCCTGTGAGCGGGAAAACAGATACGCGTCAACGATCGGATTCTCGCAGATCCCCAGATGCGCCTGCACCTGCGCCTGCGCGGAAACCTCGTTTGAATACGCCGCGGCAGCCTGATACTGTCCGGACTGCAGCAGCGCCTGCATGGTGTCAAGATGCTTGGCAATATCGTGCCGCATACGTCGGATGTTCGCGTATTGCGCGGTGAGCGCGGCATAATGCTCCTTCTGCCGGTCGATCTGCGCGGAGAGAAGGTCGTTTTTCGCCTTGAGCGCACTGCGCTGCGCCATGCCGCGCACGGCATGATACAAAAACGCGTCCGCCGCGATGCAGACCAGCATTGCGGCAATGACATATCCGGTGCGCGGAAGCGTCATCTCGGTCAGGCACACCCGGAGCCACCCGAACAGCAGCAGATACTGGCTGAGCGGAAACAGCATATACAGCGCCCATTCGCTGCCGTGCAGCCGGTTTTTATAGCGGTTCATGAACAGCACCAGCATCCACAGCAAAAACGCGTCGAGACTGACGCAGATCGCATAGGCGGCCAGCCGCTGCGGCAGAGGCTGCAGGGCAAGGCCCGCGTGCATCTGTTCCGGCGTAAAAATAATTGCGCACGGAACAAGATCTGCGACATACATGAAAACAAGGCAGCTCAGCGATACAAAGAATATTCGCTGCCACTTGTCGCGGAAGAGCAGGAAAAGCGGCAGAACGATCGCGATCAGCGGATAAACGACACGGAGGATCGACCCATACGCCATAAAATACGGCGGAATGACCCAGATGAAGTACTGGACGACAAAGCCGAGAATCGTGACAGGCATGGAAAACCGCCGCGTCAGCGTACAGCAGAAGGCTGCGGCCCACATCGCGAAGATCAAAGCGTTGACAGCGACAAACAGAGGAGAATATTGAGCCATAAAATGATCCGATCCGTGCAAGTTATGTCGAAAATGCTGTGAGTTATGCACAGACACTTTCAAAATCACAAAAAATCGTGTATCATTACTTCATGTAATTTCAAGCAGATTATACTACAAAAAAGAAGTAAAGGCAAGAGAAGGAAACCGTAATATTTGCCTGGACAACTGCCGATTGCCCCAGGGTCAGAGAAGGGCCAATACCGCCAGCCGGTTCTCCCGCGTAAGAAGCGAACGCAGCCGGCAGCGGCGGAAGGCGCAAACAGCCTGACCATATTGAAAAACGGGAGAGAAGCGTATGTATCAGATATCCGTTGCCTGCGGCTGCGATATTGGCAGAGTGCGGGCAAGAAATGAGGATAATATCTATTTGAACGGCCGCACGCTGGAGCAGAATAACCGCGGACTGAAGGGGATTCTGACGGCGAAGTATCTGCTGGACACGGAGAAATGCTTTGCCGTTTTCGACGGTATGGGCGGCGAACAGGCCGGAGACGCTGCGGCGTTCACGGCGGCCAGAGCGCTGCGCGCCGGGCAGGAGCGGCTGCAGGAATATGTGGTGCGGCCAAGCGCCTTTTTGAAGCAGGCGTGCAGCGAGATGAACGATGCGGTATGCGCGGGATGTGAAGCGCTGCCGTATGGCCGGATGGGAACGACCGTGGCCGCGCTCCTGTTTACGGCGGAGGAGGTCTATGCCTGCAATCTTGGCGACAGCCGCATTTACCGGCTGCGCGGCCGCGTGCTGACGCAGATGTCCGTTGACGACAGTGAGCCTGTGCCGGAGGGTACGGGGCACGGAAAACCGCCGCTGACACAGTATCTGGGCGTTTTCCCGGACGAGCTGACGCTCGTGCCGCATCTGGTCAAAAGCGCATTGAAGCCTGGTGATTTTTATCTGCTGTGCAGCGACGGTCTGACCGATCTGCTGCCGAACGTGATGATCGCCGACTGCATCCGGCAGCATACCAGCGTCCGGCAGATCACAGAGCATCTGCTCCGCGCGGCGCTGCAGAACGGCGGGCGGGATAACGTCAGCGTGATCGGGATCAAGATCAATGAATTGAGGTGAGGCGCATGGAACAGCAGTATCGTACCCGTCTGCCGGGATGGGAGATTTTAGATATAAAGACACCGAGATTGATACAATTTAATTTTTCCGCCGCCGATTTTCCGCTTGAGGGGTAAGTTGGTGTTTGAGGGGTAAATTGTGGAAGTCGGGGTGTCCCGGCTGTTTTTATCGGTAGAAATGTTCATACTTCGTCGGTATAATAGACGGCGGGAAAACAGGAATTTGTACAGATCAGGAATAATTTAATGGATGTAAAAGAGTACCTTCAGAATCCATGTGGAACACTTTCGGTTCCATATTGGAAGGCCAAAACACTGGCCATTCCCGATTCCATGAGAATCATTCATTGTAGTAATTGGAATGGACAGTATGGCAATTTTCAAAGATTTTTCAGGATAAAGCATGATTTGAATGATCTGCCTCCGATAGATTATGATTACGACACCTTGTCGATTGATTATCAGGCAACACAACTGTGTGAGATGATAAATGAGTCTTACAATCATGAGAATATCGTCGTGAGTGAACAAGACATTCTGCAGTGGAAGCAGCACAAAACCTTCCGTGAAGAATTATGTGTATATATAAATGCCGACAATGGAAAAATGGCCGCTTCGGGGATAGCTGAGTTTGATGAGGTTTGTCAGGAGGGTATCATTGAATGGGTTCAAGTGCTTCCAGAGTACAGAGGCAGAGGCCTTGGGAAAAAGATTGTGGATGTATTACTCAATAGACTCAAAAGCATCGGAGCGAGTTTTGTAACGGTTTCAGGGAACCTCGACAACACGTCCAAACCGCTGGAACTATATAGAAAGTGCGGATTCACAGGTGACGATATTTGGTATATATGTCAAGTATGAGAAACCTCAAGTTATCATTCCAGCATAGAGAGGTAACCACCATGAAGCAAATCACAAATAAGGAATACGAAGAGTGGCAGAAATACAAAGCGGAGAAAGCAAATGGGCATATCTTGCTGCCAGATACCGTCCGGTTCATCTGCGAGGCCAACAGCTATCAGTATCAGAAGAAGGAGTATACAACAAGCAGCCAAAGTACACTGGACGGCTGGACTCTATATGACAGCAGCTATACGTGGGGTGATTACGGCCCCTTCGGAGAATGGACAGATTTAGGAAATGGCGTGGTTGTCGAAGAGGGCCAGAAGATAGAACGGCGAACGGTTTACCGCTATTACTATTTCCTGTGTAATAGCTGCAGCGCGCATATGCATGGATACGGCACGTGCTATAAATGGGCCGGAGGGTGCGGTGGTAAAACCTATGCCAGCGATTATTATGTTGTATGGTCGGAAAAGAGCTACAGTGAATCCGGAGACTGGCATGGAACGGGCGTAAATTATGTTTATACAGACGAGGGACTCGGTTTTGCATACATATCGACAGCATCCAAATATTATGAGCAGCCGAAAGAGCAGTACCGGATCGCAAGCCGTCAGAAACTATATACATATTCGTTTTACAGATATGGAACGCCATACTGGAGTGAGTCGCAAGTATCCTCCGACAATGTGAAACTGGTCAGCACCAGACTGCTCTACCGGTACCGCCTGCGGTAAGCGGCGTAGAATACGATCAGAATTATTTTGTGAATATGGGAGGCAGTTTCAATGAACCGAAAAAGATGGATGATTTTGGCCGTCTGTATGCTCGTTCTGCTCAGCCTTGCGGCGTGCGGAAAAGCAGACGGCGGAGATGACAGCGGGGCAGCCGCGCTGGAAAGCGCGCTCCGGCAGGTCAGGGACAAGCTCGACGAGGCCAAGCATGACGAGGCCGAAAGCGGCAGCACCGCAGGCGATTCGGAACCGGAGCCGGAAAAAACGCCGGAACCGGCGGCTGCGGAGCCGGAGCAGTCAGCGGTTGAAAGAATTGAGCTGACGCGTGTGCCGTCGGGCGGGGACGAATACGCCGTCATTACCGGCTATGACGCCGCGGAAAACACGGTATGGAGCTTCGAAACGCCAAGGTTCGTGATGACTGAAATGACATCCGTCGTCGAGCTTGGACAGCGGGACGACCGCTATTATTATGTCGAGAATACGACGGTCGTGTGTCTGGATGTGCAGACCGGAACGCGCCTGTGGGAGAACAGCGACTATGCGGGACGAGCGACGGGCTTCGCGTTCGGCGATTCGGCGCTCTATCTGTGCGGACAATACGGCCCGGACTTTTTCGCGGTGTCCTATACGGGCGAAACGCTGGCGAGGATCGAGCAGTTTGACCCGAATTATTACTGGGCCAGCGAAATTGAGTTTCGGGGAGAGCAGGCGCTGGTCTATCTGCACGGCGGCACGCCCAATTATGACGCCCCCATGATCTTCTGCGTGGATCTGCATACATATGCGGTCAGCTCCGCAGCAGACACGGCCCCGGCGGGCCAGTCGTTTGCGGAGCAGTACAGAGCGGTGCTGCTGACGTATCCGGCAGAGATCTCGGGATATAAAACGGAATATACCCTGTATGACATTGATCAGGATGGAACGCCGGAGCTCATTGTACGCAAAAATATATCAGAATATTATATCTATACGTTTGACGGCACAGATGTCATTCCGAGCAGCGTAAACTATTGGAATTACAGCAATTGCCTCTATGCGTATGACGGCAACGGCATCATTGTACACAATGGAGGCCAGGGATATATGCATATCGAATACATTGACCTGTATTCCATGGTGAATGATCAATTGGAGTGGGCAGAAACGCTCATGACCACAGAAGAATGCAGCGATGATGAACTGTACGCGTTCCGGGATACCCTGACCCCAATCGACAATTTCATCCCGATCACGGATGATTCGTATCTGTCCAATTCGTAGGGCGCAGGCGAAAAAATGAAATGCTTCTTCCAAACGCCGGGAAAGAATGGTACAATGGGGTTGAGGTGATCACATTGCTGAAGGTTTTTCTGGTGGAGGATGAATGTGTCGTGCGGGAAGGTCTGCGCGACTGCATCGATTGGGAGCGGTACGGCTTTGAATTCTGCGGCGATGCGCCCGACGGGGAGCTTGCCCTGCCGCAGATCCGCAAGCTGCGCCCGGACATTCTGATCACGGATATCAAAATGCCGTTTATGGACGGGCTGGCGCTCAGCAAGCTCGTCTGCGCCGAGCTGCCGGAGACAAGGATCATCCTCATCAGCGGACACAACGATTTTGAGTTCGCGCAGGAGGCCATTGAGATCGGCGTGGAGCAGTACCTGCTCAAGCCCGTGACAAAGGCGTCGCTGCTGAAGACGCTGGAGGATGTCAGCCGGAAAATCGACGAGGAGCGAGAACAGAAGGACTATCTGCGCCGCTTCCAGCAGGAAGGGCCGGAATATGAGCAGTTTGCCCGCCGCAAGTTCTTTGAACAGATCACCTCCGGCACCCTGCGCGTGTCGGAAATCTACGAGCAGGCAAAAAAGCTCCAGATCGACATTGACGCCGAGGGCTATACCGTCATTTTGCTCACGCTGCAAAGCAGGGGCACGGCGGAGTATTCCCAGACGCTGGCCGAACGGCTGGAGGAGCTGATGGCGTATCTGCTGCGCTATGGCGAGTATCTGCTGTTCCGCTGCAACCTCATGACCTACTGCGTCATCGTAAAGGGCAGCGCCGCCGGGCTGGATGAGGCTGTGCGCCGGTGTCTGGAAAACATCGAGCGTCGCTGCGGCGGGGATGAAGCGCTTGCGTGGTACGCGGCGGTCAGCGAACCGGTCGCCCGCCTGAGCGAGCTGCCCGGCTGCTATGCAAGCGCGCACACGATCCTTTCCTACCGGCACCTTCTGCCGGAACGGCACGTGCTGACGGCGGATGTGCTGCAAAAGCCGCAGCGCGGGACGCTCCCGGCGCTCGACGAGGTCGACGCCAGCAAGGCCGACCCCGCTATTATCCGCAATTTCCTGCAGACCGGTATGCGCGAGGAGATCCCGGATTTTGTATCGGAATATCTTGCGTCCTTCGGAAACGCACTGGATTCGATGCTCTTCCGGCAGTATGTGCTGCTGGAGCTGCGCTTCAGCGCCATCCGCGCGGCCAAGAGCTTCGGCTATTCGCAGGAGGAATTCCTGCGCCCGCTTACCTCCGGGCAGGAGCTGCCGGCGGACGGCGGACGCGAGACGCTGGAAAAAAGCTGCGCCGCGCTTCTGCGCCGCGCCATTGAGCTGCGGGAAGAGGAATCCGGCAATCAGTATAAATCCATGCTCAAGCGGGCGCTGCGCTATATCGACCAGAACTATACCGATGAAACGCTCTCGCTCAACACGGTGGCGAAGGCCGCCAATATCAGCCCCAACTATTTTTCCGGCGTGTTCAGCCAGGAGATGGGGCAGACGTTCGTCGAATACCTGACGGAAAAGCGGATGGAGCGCGCGAAGGAGCTGCTGCGCTATTCCGGCAAGCGGTCGAGCGAGGTGGCGTATGAGGTCGGCTACCGCGACCCGCGCTACTTCAGCTTCCTGTTCAAAAAGACGCAGGGCTGCACGCCGAGCAGCTACCGCGCGGGAAACGGAGACGGGCATGAAGCGAAGTGAACCGCATCCGTCGCTGGACGGAACGCTGCGGCGGCTGCTGTGGAGTATGCTGCTGCTCGTCTGCGTGATTCTGGTGGCAACGCTGGCGATCCTGCTGCTGCACAATCAGCAGTATTCCCTCGTCACGGCCAATATCGTCCGCGCCTCCCAGTTCAACCAGAACTTCAAGGAGGAGGTCGACCTCAAAATGTACTACTACGTCATCGACAGCAGCTACGGCGAAACGCTGCCGCTGCAGGAGGTCGACGAGGCAAAGGCGCTCGCGCAGGAGCTTCTGTCCGGCACGCAGGACCGGCAGAGCCGCAAGGCCATCACGAGCGCGATCGATCTGTGCGAAAACCTGCATGAGCGCATCGTGCAGATCACCGAAACAGACGGCTATGAGGCCAGAATGGAGCTGCTGGAATCCAATATCTATATTCTCACAGAGCTGATCCAGCAGTATTTTTATACGTACCTTTATCATGAGGCGGGCTACCTGGATTCTTTGCAGGCGGCGCTGACTGCCCGGCTCTGGCTGGAGCTGGGGCTGGTCGCCGCCGGTGCGTTGGTGCTTGTGGGCGTGCTCATGCGCCGCTCCGCCGCCATCAGCCGCAGCATCACGCAGCCGATCTACGCTCTGCGTGAACGCGCGCAGTCCATCGGCCGGGGCGATCTTGCCGCGCGGGAGCCGGTCGTCGCCGAGGACGAGACGCTGCAGGCGCTCAGCAGCAGCATCGAGCAGATGGCGCAGCATTTGCAGCAGCAGATGGAGCTCAACCGGCAGGAGCAGGCCAAGCTCCGCGCGATGGAGCTGGCGCTGCTGCAAAGCCAGATCAACCCGCATTTTCTTTATAATACGCTCGACACGATCATCTGGCTCGTGGAGACGGGCAAGAACGAACAGGCCGTCGAGATGGTCACGAGCCTGTCCAATTTCTTCCGCAGCTCTCTGAGCAAGGGCCGCGACATCATCACGCTGGGAGAAGAGGAAATTCACGTGCGCAGCTATCTGGAGATCCAGCAGGTGCGCTACCGGGATATTCTTTGCTATGAAATTCACGTCCAGCCGGAGCTGCGCGGCTGCGTCCTGCCGAAGCTGACGCTGCAGCCGCTGGTGGAAAACGCGCTCTACCACGGCATCAAGCTGCGCCGCGGTCTGGGCCATATCCTTGTCGACGCCGCGCAGGAGGACGGGAACGTCCGGATCTGCGTGCGCGACGACGGCGCAGGCATGACGCCCGAACGCTTACAGCAGCTTCGGCAGAGTCTGGACGCGGAAGAGCAGATCGGCTTCGGCCTGCGGACAGTCTACCAGCGGCTGCGGCTGCTGTACGGCGCGCAGTGCTCCATAGAACTGGAAAGTGAGCCGAACGCCGGAACGGCGGTCACGCTGCGCTTTCCCATCAGAAAGGAGGCGGAGGCATGAGGCGATTGACGCTTCTGTTTCTCAGCTTCATGCTGCTTCTGAGCGGCTGTATGCCCTATGTCCGGCAGCCGCCGGAGGCAGAAACGACGCGCATCACCGTCGGCTTTTCACAGGTCGGCGCGGAATCGGACTGGCGCGTGGCCAACACCGAATCCATGCGCGAGAGCCTGAGCGAGGAAAACGGCTTTGAGCTGCTGTTTGACAACGCCCGGCAGGAGCAGGAGAACCAGTTCAAGGCCATCCGCACCTTCATCCAGCAGGACGTGGATTACATTGTCCTCGCGCCGGTCACGGAGACGGGCTGGGAAAGCGTGCTGGAGGAAGCGCGCACGGCGGGCATCCCGGTCATCATCGTCGACCGGCAGATCGAGACGGACGACGACTCGCTCTACACGAGCTGGGTCGGCTCCAACTTCCGCAAGACCGCCGACGCGGCTGTCGCCTGGCTTTCCGAAAAGCTCAAGGCGGACGGCAGGGAAGACGCCGTGCAGATCCTGCACCTGCAGGGGACGCCCGGCTCCACGGCGCAGCTCCAGCGCTCTGCCGCTCTGGAGGCAGGTGCGGCCAGTCACGAGGGCTGGATGATCACCGCGCAGCTGAACGGCGATTTCACGCAGGCAAAGGCATATGAGGAGACCCTCGCCTATCTGCAAAGCAATCCTGCGCCGGACGTGGTCTACTGCGAAAACGACAATATGTGCTTCGGCGTCATGCAGGCGCTGGACGAGCTGGGCATTGCCTATGGAACCGGCGGTGTGACGCTCATTTCCTTCGACGCGGTGCGGCGTGCGCTTTCCTACTGTAAAGACGGAAAAATCGACCTCTGCGCCGAGTGCAATCCCCTCCACGGCCCGCGCGTGCGCGCGCTCATTGAGCAGCTCGAACGCGGCGAAACGCCGGAAAAGCAGTCCTACGTCCCGGAACAGCTCTTCACAGCTGACCGCATCACAGACGAACTGCTGGAAAGCCGTGTATATTAAAAAGCCAGCGTGCGTCCGAAGCCCGGATGCACGCTGGCTTTCTATTCTGTTATCCGCTCTGCCGGGCGTACAGCGTCCACGGCAGGCGGACGCTCCGGCAGGGCTGGCGGCGGATCTGGCTGAGAAGATTTTCGGCTGCCGCGTGGCCCATGGCGTGCGGCTCGTGTCCGGCGGAGGTGATGCTGACGGGGCCGAAGGTGCTGTAATAGCTGTTGTCAAAGCTGACGACGGCGACATCCTCCGGCACGCGCTTTCCCGCGCGCAGAAGCGTCCGGATGAGGTGGAAAGCGATCTCGTCGTTGTAGCAGACGACGGCGGTGCAGCCGCCCAGCTGCTGCCGCAGAAAATTTTGCAGCACGCTTTCGTCCTGCAGCTCGACGAGCTGATAGCGCTGGAAGCTGGAGAACCAGAGGAAATTTTCATCGAGCGGGAAAAGCCCCGCGTCGCGCATCGCGCAGACTACGCCGTGGTACCGCTCCGGCCCCTGCACATCGTCGGATTTGAAAATTCCGGCGATTTTTTGATGCCCGTTCCGGATGAGATGTCCGGCCAGCAGATATCCGCCGCCGTAATTGTCGTCGCCGACGCAGAACGCGTCGGACAGCTCCCGGCAGCTTCCGTGCAGGAAAGTCATGGGCAGTCCGCGCTGCCGGAGCGCCTGATAGAGCTCGGCGTTCGGATTCGGCAGCGCCGTCTTGCAGCTCTCGACCAGAATGCCCGCCGGAGGATCGAGCAGCAGCTGCTGCAAAATCTCGCGCTCGCGATGGATGGAGTTTTCCGTGGCGTGGATGACGACAGAAAAGCCCTGCGCGGAAAGACACGCCTGAATGTCCTTGAGCAGAGACGGGAAAATGTAGTCGCTGAGCGAGGTCGCGATCACGGCGATGCGCCGGTCCTGACTGGCTGCCGCCGGGCAGAGAAAGCTGCCGCTGCCGCGCCGCTTTTCGATCAGTCCGTCCTGCTCCAGCACGGCCAGCGCCTGCCGCAGCGTCTGGCGGCTGACGGAAAACCGCGCGGCAAGCTCCTGCTCGCACGGCAGTCTCCGCTGCCCGTCCGCGTACCACTGCGGAAGCGTCTGCCGGAGCGTTTGCACCAGCTGCTCATATTTCGGCGCCATACGCACCCGCCTCCTGTCTCGTATTTCAGAAGCCTGCGGCAAAAATGCAAGCACTTATATACTTGGTGTAGGGGCCGACGACTCTGTCGGCCCACCCATTGGGAAATTACAAATTCGCCGAAGAGTTTCGTAAAAACGGTGCAGTCTGCCGGGCTCTTCGTTCCTCCCCATTGTACCACAGCCGCCTGCAAACCGCATTGCCGGATTTGTTCGTTTTCTTTCGGAGATTTGTCAGACAGCCGAAAGAAATTCCGCCCTTCAGCGGACAGCACAGAAATGATTCAAAATTTTTTCAGAAAATTCTCAACACTTGCAGGAGAAAATCAAACGGGACGCACGCCGCATCCGGCGTTTTGTCGATGCTGTACGGCGTGCGTTTCTTTGCCCCGTAAAAGCAGAAGCAGAAAAAATCAAACATAATTGACGCAAAAATCGGAAGAAAACAAAATCAGAGCCGCAAACGCGGCGTGATTTTCCCGAAGCTGTCCGTTTTTGGAAGCCGGGCGGCAAGAGCTGTCTGCGCGCTGCGCCGAATTTGGCGCAGAACTTGTTCGTCAGATTGATTTTTGTCTCTCCACACGCTTAAATAAAGCCATAACAGGCGAACACCTGTAAGACCTGTGAAAAACCAACACAATTTGAAAGTGAGGAAACAAATCATGAAAAAGATTCTTGCTCTGCTTCTGGCAATCACCATGATTGCCGCGTTCTGCGCCTGTGCGCAGAAGCCCGCCGACACGACTCCGGCCGATACCTCCGCAGACACCGCTTCCGACGCACCTGCCGCTTCCGATGGCAAACTCATCAAGGTCGGCATCATCAACAACGACCCCAACGAGTCCGGCTACCGCACCGCCAACGACAAGGACCTCAAGGCGATGTTCACCGAGGAAAACGGCTATGACGCTTCCTTCGCCTACAGCCTCAAGAACGACGAGCAGATCGCTGCCGCCCAGAAGTTCATTCAGGACGAGGTCGACTATCTGCTGATCTCCGCTGCCGGCACCTCCGGCTGGGATTCCGTCCTGCAGGACGCACAGGCTGCCGGTATCCAGGTCATCCTCTTCGACCGCACCATCGACGCTGACGAGAGCCTGTATGTCGCTTCCATCGTCTCCGACATGGCCAAGGAAGGCCAGACCGCTGTTGACTGGCTGGCTTCTCAGGGTCTTGACTCCTACAACATCATCCACATTCAGGGCGTTATGGGCTCCGCTGCTCAGATCGGCCGTACCGGCGCTCTGGACGCGCAGGTCGCTGCCAACGACAACTGGAACATGGTGACCCAGCAGACCGCCGAGTGGAACGCCGAAACTGCTCAGCAGATCGTGCAGTCCGTCATCGACTCCGGCAAGGAATTCAACGTCATCTACGCTGAGAACGACGACATGGCCAAGGGCGCTGTCGCGGCTCTGGACAAGGCGAACATCTCCCACGGCGTGGGCAAGGACGTCATCGTCATGGGCTTCGACTGCAACAAGTGGGCGCTTGAAGAACTGCTCGCAGGCAACTGGAACTACGACGGCCAGTGCAACCCCTTCCAGGCTTCCTACATCGACACCATCATCAAGGATCTGGAAAACGGCAAGGCTCCGGCTGAAAAGACCATCATCATGGACGAGAAGGGCTTCGACGCTTCCACCATCACGCAGGAAGACGTTGACAACTACGGCATTTGATCAAACACTGAACTTCGCATAAAGACTGAAAGGGCTGCGTGCGGCACGGCGTATATGGAGCATTCCGTGTATCCGCGCTGCACGCAGCGTGCCATTATGGAGGCGAACACAATGCAGGAAACAGCTTTACTGGAATTGCGGGGGATCTGCAAATTCTTCCCCGGCGTCCGCGCGCTCGACGGCGTGGACTTTACGCTCCGCAAGGGCGAAATTCACGCGCTGATGGGAGAGAACGGCGCGGGCAAATCCACGCTCATCAAGGTGCTCACGGGCGTGTATCCCAAGGATGAGGGCACCATTTCCATGGAAGGAACGCCCGTACAGATCCGCACGACGCAGGATGCGCTCAAGGCGGGCATCAGTACGGTTTATCAGGAAATCACCCTCTGCCCGAATCTGACCGTGGCGGAGAATTTATACATTGGGCGCACAAGGGGCGCGTTTACGAACTGGCGCAAGATGAACGCGGGCGCGAAAAAGATCCTGGAATCGCTCGGCATTCCCGCCGCGCCCACGCAGCAGCTGTCCAGCTGCTCCATCGCCGTGCAGCAGATGGTCGCCATTGCCCGCGCAGTCGATATGGAGTGCAAGGTCCTTATTCTCGACGAGCCGACGTCGTCTCTTGACGAGCAGGAGGTTGAAAAGCTCTTCAAGCTCATGCTGGATCTCAAATCACGCGGCGTCGGCATCATCTTTGTCACGCATTTCCTCGAGCAGGTCTATGCCGTCTGCGACCGCATCACTGTCCTGCGCGACGGCAAGCTCGTCGGCGAATATAAAATTGCCGACCTGCCGCGCGTGCAGCTCGTGTCCAAAATGCTCGGCAAGGAACTGGACGATCTTTCCGAGATCAAGAGCGAGGGAGCGGCGGACGCACTTGAGGACGCGCAGGTCGTCTACGAGGCAGCCGGGCTTTCCAGCGCGGCAGGCGTGCGCCCGTTCGACTTCTCCATCCGCAAGGGCGAGGTCAACGGCTTTACGGGCCTGCTCGGCTCGGGCCGCAGTGAGTCTGTCCGCGCGATCTTCGGCGCGGATCATGTCTCCGGCGGCACGGTGAAGATGGACGGCAGGCAGGTGAAGATCACCTCGCCGCTGCGCGCCATGAAGCACGGCATCAGCTATCTGCCGGAGGACCGCAAGCGCGACGGCATCATCGGAGACCTCTCTGTGCGCGACAATATCATTCTCGCGCGTCAGGTGCTCGACGGCTTCTTCCATCCCATTTCCAGGGCAAAGGCAGAGCAGTACGCCGAGGAATACATCAAACTCCTGAACATCAAGACAGCCTCGACCGACACGCCCATCAAGGCGCTCTCCGGCGGCAACCAGCAGAAGGTCATTCTGGCGCGCTGGCTGCTGGCGAATCCCGTCTATATGATCCTCGACGAGCCGACGCGCGGCATCGACGTCGGCACGAAGGTCGAAATTCAGAAGCTCGTTTTGCAGCTTGCCGCAGAGGGCAAGAGCGTGACGTTCATTTCGTCCGAGATCGACGAAATGCTCCGCGTCTGCTCCCGCCTCATCGTCATGCGCGACCGGCAGGTCGTCGGCGAGCTGCGCGGCAGCGACCTCAACCAGAGCAGCATCATGAAAACCATTGCCGGAGGTGAACAGGCATGACCGGAACGACTGAAGAATCACAGGGCAATTTCCTTGCCCGGCTGGTGCGCAGGCAGATCTTTATCCCGCTGGCCGCGCTTCTTCTGCTGATCGTATTCAACCTGATCGCTGACCCGTCGTTCTTTGCCATTACGCTGAAGGAAAACAGCCTCGGCGATCTGGTCCTGACGGGCAACCTGATCACAATTCTTGACAACGCTTCCGAGCTGGTCATTCTTGCCATTGGCATGACGCTCGTAACAGCGGCCTCCGGCGGACAGGATATCTCCGTCGGCTCCGCCATCGCCATTGCGGGCAGCGTCGTCCTTCGCGTGCTGTGCGGCACGAATTCCCGCCCGGACACACTGCAGGCGCCGATCATCGCGGCATTTCTGGTCTGCTGCGTCGTCTCGATGCTCTTCGGCGCGTTCAACGGCACGCTCGTCGCGGTCTTTAAAATTCAGCCGATGGTCGCTACGCTCATTCTCTACACAGCGGGCCGTTCCATCGCCGCCTGGATCAACAACAACGAGCTTCCCATGATCTCCGACCCCGCCTTTGCCTATTACGGCAATTTCCTGCCGGGCGTGGCCGTTCCGACGCCGATCTTCATCGCCGTGATCTGCATGGTTCTCGCATGGGCGCTGCTGCGGTTCACGAATATCGGGCTTTACTCGCAGGCGGTCGGCATCAACGCCAGCGCCGCGCGGCTCAACGGTATTCATCCGCAGTTTGTGAAGTTCCTGACCTATGTCATCCTTGGCCTGTGCGTGGCCGTTGCGGGCTTTATCAAGGTCAGCCGTTTCTCCACCATCAACTATTCCGTCGTCGCCAAGGACATTGAAATGGATGCGATTCTGGCTGTTGCGCTCGGCGGCAACGCGCTCTCTGGCGGCAAGTTCAACATCTGGGCCTCCGTCCTCGGCGCGTATGTCATCCAGTTCCTTACGACAACACTCTTTAAGTTCAACGTCGTTTCCAGTGCGCTGCCCGCGTATAAGGCGGTCGTGGTCATCATCCTCGTCGTACTGAGTGCGCCGACTGTCCGCGAAAAGCTGGAAGCGCTCAAAAAGCGGCACAGAACCGAAGAAAAAAAGGAGGCCGGCACCCATGCGGAATAATACAAAAGCGCCGTCGCTCGCGCGCAAGGGCCGTCTAACGGACGCAAAGCTGCTGCTGATCATCACGATCTGCGTCTTTGCCGTCATGTACGTGTGCGCGGTGCTGTTTCTCGGCTCCGGCTTCAAAAAGCCGCAGACGTTCTTCAATATCCTCAACGAAAACGCGGCGCTGCTCATTCTCTCGTGCGGCATGAGCCTCGTCATGATCACGGGCGGCATTGACATTTCCGTCGGCACGCTCACCGCGCTCGTCTGCATGAGCTGCGCGGTCAATCTCGACTATCAGGGCGGGACTGTCCTGACAGCCATCCTGCTGGCGCTCGGCATCGGCACGGCGTTCGGCCTCGTGCAGGGCTTCCTGATCGCGTATCTTGAAATCCAGCCGTTCATCGTCACGCTTGCGGGGATGTTCTTTGCCAAGGGCATGACGACCATTGTAAACGCCACGCAGTTCAACGTCGAAAACGCGGCGTTCAAGGCGCTGAAAGAAACGCGCATCTATGTGCCCGGCATGGGCTCCGTCAATAAGCTGGGCGCGTATGTTCCTGCCTATGTGGAGATCGGCGTTGTTGTGGCGCTCGTGGTCGTGGCAGTTCTGTTCGTGGTGCTCCGCTGGACGAAGTTCGGCAGAAGCGTCTATGCGGTCGGCGGCAACAGCTACAGCGCCAATATGCTGGCCATCAACGTCAAGCGCACAAAATTCCTCGCGCACCTCATCTGCGGCATTCTCGCAGGCATCGGCGGCTTCGTGTATTTCCTGCACGTCGGCTCCGGCTCCCCGTCGCACGCAAGCGGCGCGGAAATGAACGCCATCGCGTCCTCCATCATCGGCGGCACAATGCTGACCGGCGGCGTCGGCAATATCATCGGCACGCTCTTTGGCGTTTTGTCCCTGAGCACGATCAAGAATATCGTCTCCTCGCTGGGACTTGACGAGGCATGGTGGACAAATATCACGGTTTCTGCTATGATATGTCTGTTCCTTGTGATCCAGAGTCTGGTGCTCTCGCGCAAAAACAAGGACGAATAAGCACCGCAATCTGTAATTTTGATAGGAGAGATACTATGAAACACTATGAATTCTGGTTCATCGTCGGCTCGCAGACGCTCTATGGCGAGGACGTTCTGACCACCGTCGCCAATCGCGCGGAGGAAATGGCGCAGAAGCTGTCCGCCGTGCTGCCGTATCCGCTCAAATACAAGGTCACAGCTAAATCCAGCGCCGAGATCACGCAGGTCGTAAAAGAGGCCAATTATGAGGATTCCTGCGCCGGTATCGTCACGTGGTGCCACACGTTCAGCCCGTCGAAGATGTGGATCAACGGTCTGGATCTGCTCCAGAAGCCGTGGCTGCATTTCGCCACGCAGTATAACCGCGAAATTCCCAATGAAGAGATCGACATGGACTTCATGAACCTCAATCAGGCAGCGCACGGCGACCGCGAGCACGGCTTCATCGGCGCGAGACTTCGCAAGCCGCGCAAGATCATCGCCGGGTACTGGCAGGATGAGGACGTGCAGGCGCGCATCGGCAGCTGGATGAAGGCGGCCATCGGCGTGGCCGTCTCGAAGGACATGAAGGTCATGCGTTTCGGCGACAATATGCGCAACGTCGCCGTCACCGAGGGCGATAAGGTAGAGGTACAGAAGAAGCTCGGCTGGGAGGTCAACACCTGGGCCGTCGGCGATCTCGTGAAGGAGATGAATGCCGTTTCTGAGGCTGAAATTGACGAACTCATGGCCGTTTACCGCGAAAAGTATGACTTTGCGACCGACGATATCAATGCCATCCGCTATCAGGCACGTGAAGAAATTGCCATGAAGAAGATGATGGACGCGGAGGGCTGCAAGGCGTTCTCGAATACGTTCCAGGATCTCTACGGCATGGAGCAGCTGCCCGGCCTCGCTTCTCAGCATCTGATGGCGCAGGGCTACGGCTACGGCGGCGAGGGCGACTGGAAGGTCGCGGCCATGACCGCCATTCTGAAGGCCATGGGCGAAAACGGCAACGGCGCATCCGCGTTCATGGAGGACTACACCTATCACCTCGTCAAGGGGCAGGAATATTCCCTCGGCGCGCATATGCTCGAGGTCTGCCCGTCCGTTGCATCGGGCCGTCCGCGCATCGAGACGCACTTCCTCGGCATCGGCATGAACGAAAAGGATCCCGCTCGTCTCGTCTTTGAAGGCAAAGCGGGCAAGGGCGTTGTCACGAGCCTCATCGACATGGGCGGCAGACTGCGCCTCATCGTGCAGGATATTGAGGCCGTCAAGCCTATCATGCCCATGCCGAACCTGCCGGTCGCCCGCGTTATGTGGCGCGCGATGCCCGATCTCACCACGGGCGTCGAATGCTGGATCACCGCTGGCGGCGCACACCACACCGTTCTTTCCTACGACGTGACTGCCGAGCAGCTGCGCGACTGGGCGAGAATGATGGAAATCGAATTTGTCCACATCACGAAGGACACCACGGTCGAGGGCTTGGAGCATGAGCTGTTCCTGAACGACCTTGCGTGGAAGCTGAAAAACTGAATCAGGGCATAAAAGCGCCGGAGGCCTCCAAAGGAGCGCCCTCCGGCGTTTTGCATATCGTTACTGAAAGTGCTCCGCGAAAGCGTCCCATTGCTCACGCAGGTGTTCGCGGCTGCGTTTGAGCACGTCGACGCACAGGCCAAGCGACTGGTAATACTCGTCGGAGAAGCGGCGGCGGGCGGAATGGCCGCCGGAGCGGTACTGCTCGATCACGATCTCATAGCGCTGCTGCGCGCGGTGGACAGCGTCGTCCCAGGAAATATAAATTTCCTCCTGCGCCTGCCTGCCCACGCGCTTCAGGACCTCCGGTTCATGGCAGAGCTTTGCGAGCAGCGCTGCCATGGAGTCTGCGTTTTCCTCGATCAGGAAGCCGTTTCTGCCGTCCGTGATATCCTCTGCGGCACAGCTGCCGCGCACCAGCACGCTTGCCAGCTCACAGGCCGCCGCTTCGCGCACGACAAGGCCGTTCGTATCGAACGTCGACGGGAACAGGAACAGATCGCCCCTGCAGTACCACGCGCGGATGACGCTGCGGTCATATTGGGGCGAGGTAAAGAACACGCAGTCCGAAAGCCCAAGCTCGTTTGCGTAGGCGACGACCTCGTCCTTATCCCCGCCGCTGCCGACGAAGACCATGCGGAACGGGTGCCCCGCGTCCTTGAGCTTTTTGAGCGCGTCCAGCGTGATGCGCAGGCCCTTGTACCACATCATGCGGCCCACGAACAGGAAAACCGGCACGCCCTCCGGCAGATCAAAGTCCCGGCAGACCGCGCGCACGTCCTCCTCCGGTACGCGGCCGCGTGCGAAGTCGACGCCGTTCGGCATCACGCGCCAGTCGCCCTGATAGCCGAGCGAGCGCAGGTTCTCCCCTGCCCCATGGCTGACCGTCCAGACCTCGTCGAAGGCGCTGATGTTGTCGACGAGCAGCTTTTTTGCGCCCTCCTGCAAAAGCTTTGCGTGGATGGCGTTGGCAATGTCAATGTCAAACTTGGTGTGGTACGTAAAGACCGCCGGGACGTGGATGCGGGCGCGCAGCTCGCGCGCGAGGACGGCGGAGGTGATCGGGCAGTGGCAGTGGATGAGATCGAACGGGTATTCCATAAGCGTCTGCATGGTCTTCTCCGAGAACGGGAAGCCCGCGTGATAGCCGACGAGCTTCGTCATGTCAATGCTGGGATAGCGCACGACCGGGAATGAGAAGCCGCTGTCATCCGCACCGGGATAGGCCGGCGTTGCGACGACGGCCCTGCTCCCGCTCTCGGTGATCGCGCGGCCATAATTGACGACCGCATTCGCAACACCGTCTGTTACGGGCGGGAAGGAATCGTTGATGAGGCAGATGGTTCTGTTGGACATGAGGTGTCTCCTTTATGTAATGAGCGTGAGTGGTTTTCTATTGCGTTTTTTAACGCACCCTTTAGGGGCCGACGACTCTGTCGGCCCCTAAATGTCGCAAATTCGCCGCAGATTTCCGCGAAAACGCAGTATTTTGCAGGCGGACAGAGTCGTCCGCCCCTACGCTAAAATGGGCAAGAGTCTTCGCATTCGCCGTAAATTCCCCAAAAATCACTGCAGCCCGTCGGGCGGAGCAGCGTCCCGCTCCCGCCAGAATTTGAGAGGCATCGAATTACAACCTGATTATACCCGATTTTCCGCCCAAAGGGAAGTCTAACCGCCGAAAATCACGAGGATCACGCCGTAAAGAACGCTGGCGACTGTGCCGTAGACGATGACGGGGCCGGCGATGATGAACATTTTGGCCGCCATGCCGGTGACGAAGCCCTCGGCCTTGAATTCAATTGCAGGCGAGACGACCGCGTTGGCAAAGCCCGTGATCGGCACGAGTGTTCCCGCGCCCGCGATCTTCGCCAGATCGTCATAGACGCTCAGGGCCGTCAGGACAGCGCTCAAAAACACGAGGCTGACCGAGGTGGCCGCCGCCGCGTCCTGCTCAGAAAGCTCCAGCGCGGTGTAGCCGTTCAGAATCAGCTGGCCGACCACGCAGATCAGGCCGCCGATGAGAAAGCTGTTCAGCAGATCCTTTCCCAGCGGCGATTTTTTAGCCAGCCGCGCCACATAGCGGTTATATTCCTTCGGGGTCATGTTCATACTGCTCCGCTCCCTTGCTTTTTTATCTAGTATCCGCAGGACAGCCTCTGTTCATGCACAAATTTTGTGTTTGCCGCATATGCTAACGGCTGAAAGCAAAAAGGAGGCGGTATAATGCAGGAATACGGAACCGTGACCGCGCAGATCGTGACATCCGCCGCGCAGATCCCCATTCCGGACGCGACGCTCACCATCACGCGCGAGCTGCCGGACGGCAGGCAGGAGCTGCTGGCCGTGCGCATGACAAATTATGACGGCTTTACCGAACCCTTTGACGTTCCCACGCCCCCGGCGTCCGACAGCCAGACGCGGCAGACCGCCGAGATGCCCTACGCCCTTGTCGACCTGCGCGGAGAGCGTGCGGGCTATGACCGCGTGTTCATCCACAACGCGCAGATCTTCCCCGGTATCCAGACGCTACAGCAGATCGTGCTTATCCCGACGCCGACGCTGCCGGACAGCTACGCGCAGACGCAGGAATTCGACATCCCATCGCAGGCGCAGGATCTGTAAAGGAGGGAGCTTTTTGGCGACGATCGCCCCGTACATCCCCGAAAGCATCACCGTTCATCTCGGTTCGCCGGATTCGAACGCGGAAAATGTTACCGTGTCGTTTTCCGACTATGTGAAAAACGTCCTGTCCAGCGAGGTCTACCCGACGTGGGAGCCTGCCGCGCTGCGGGCCAACGCGCTGGCGATCATCTCGTTCGCGCTCAATCGGATCTACACCGAGTATTACCGCAGCCGGGGATACCCGTTCGATATCACGTCTTCAACGGCAATCGACCAGAAATTCATCAATGGCCGCAACATCTATGAAAATATCTCCGAGCTGGTCGACGAGCTATTCACGGATTATCTGCGGAAGCAGGGCTTTGTCGAGCCGCTGGCGGCAAAATTCTGCAACGGCGTGACAGTCACCTGTCAGGGCCTGAGTCAGTGGGGATCACAGTATCTGGCGCAGGACGGCGCAAACTCCATCGATATTCTGCGTACATATTACGGGGAAGATGTGGAGCTTGTGACGAACGCGCCCGTACAGAATCTGCAGGAATCCTACCCCGGCAGCCCCGTGCGGCGGGGCGATATCGGCGTGAACGTGTCGTTTTTGCAGGTCGCGCTCAACCGCATTTCGCAGAACTACCCCGCCATTCCCAAGGTTCCTGTCGACGCCATCTTCGGCGAGGCGACGGAAAACGCCGTGCGCGCGTTCCAGTCCATTTTTTCTCTGACAGTCGACGGCATTGTGGGCCGCGCGACGTGGTACACAATCGTGCTGCTCTATACAGCGGTTCTGAAGCTGGGCGAGCTGCAATCGCTGGGGCAGACGTTCTACGGCTATTCGTGGGAATACCCCGAGCAGATTCTGCCCGGCGAGCAGGGCGCGAAGGTGACGCATCTTCAATATATGCTGTCTGTGATCTCACAGTTTAATTCCGCCGTGCAGGAGCCGCCGGTCAGCGGTGTGTTTGGCGACACAACCACGCAGGCCGTCACAACGTTCCAGCGCGCCTACAGCCTGTCGGAAACGGGCACAGTTGACCGTGCGACTTGGGACAGCATCTATTCGCAGTTTGCAGGCATCGAAACGACCGTTTTCGAAGACGAAGCGCTCTTCCCTTTCACACGTCCGCCGATGGCCGTGACGGAGGCTGATTTGCAGGAGCAGCTGATCGCCGCAGCGGCGGCCTTCCCGGAGCTGGACGCGCCGAAAAAGACCAGGAAGCTGGACGCACAGACGAAAAAAAGTCTCGCGGTCTTCCAGCGTCTGACCGGAAGCGCCCCGACCGGCACACCGGACGCGCAGAGCGCGTCCGATCTGGCGGGGATGCAGTTTTTATTGCAGCACGCGCAGTCCACGCGCTTCGTGCAGTTTCCGGGGATAACGCTCAAGTCGGGTATGCAGGACAGGGAGGTGCGCATCGTATGAACACACCCGCCAACTACGTCGGTCAGCCCATCCGGAGCCTTCAAACAATGCTCCGCACCATCGCACACGCGGATGAGACGCTGTTGAAGATTGTACCGGACGGTATTTATGGCCCAAACACCGTGCAGGCCGTCCGGGAATTCCAGCGGCAGAACGCTCTGCCCGTCACCGGTGAAACGGACAACGCGACGTGGAACAAACTCGTCGCGGTCTATACCGTCCAAAGCCCGTCCGTCCTGCCCGCCGCGCCGGTCACGGTCTGCTGGACGCCGAACCGCACGCTTGCCGCAGGCAGCCGGAACTCGCACCTGTTTTTGATCCAATCCATGCTTCAGGCGCTTGCGCGCTTTTACGTCAACGCCCCGGTGCTGACCGTGACCGGGGTTCACGACGCGCCGTCCGTTGCAGCAGTCAAGTGGCTTCAAAAGCTGGCCGCGCTGCCGCCGACCGGCGAGATCGACCAGACGACATGGGCCTACCTCAGCGGCCTTTATACCCTCGCCTCCGGGGATGGCGACGGCGCAGATCTCCATAGCGGTTCGTAATACGCCGTAACATTAGCGTCAGCTGCCAGGCGCACATACGCGCTTGGCAGCTGACGCTAAAAGCTTTTTTCGTGCATTGCAAAAAGCTGCGGACGCTCAGGCAAGCCTGCTGCCTCCCAGTGAGCGAAAAATGCGCAGCTTGCCTGCGGTGATCAGCAGGACCGGCAGAACATAGGCGATGTACTGCGCCGTGCCGCCGTAGGCGATGAGAAGATTATAGATCGCATGGAGGGTGATGGCCGCGCCCAAAAGGCCGCAGGTTCCGGCGATTTTCAGCCACGTCCGCTGCCACGCATACGTCAGCCCTCCGCCGACGATCAGGCCGCAGAGCACGTGCATGGCCCCCGTCCCGAAGCCCCGGAAAAAGATAAAGGAAAAACGGCCGGCTCCGTTCTGGATCAGATAGCACACATTTTCAAAGGTGGCGAAGGAAAGCGCCGCTGTGATCGCGGCGGGCTTGATCCGCTCCGCCTCCGGCTCGAATACCAGCAGGTAAAACACCAGCGGCAGCAGCTTCATCACCTCCTCCACCACCGGGGCGATCTCCACGGTGGCGGCAAGCGCGTCCGCCTGATACACCGCCGCAAGGAAGGTATTGATGTAGGCCGAGAGCAGACACACCCCCATCCCGGCAACGCCGAATAGGAAGAAGCGCAGCCGCCGCCTGCCCATGCACAAGGCGGCGACCAGCAGCGGCGAGGCCATGCAGATGAAAATGTTTTCAATGTAGGTCATGTGCGCACCGCCTTTCTCGTAGCGGGCAGCAGGCCCAGAATGGCGAGCGTCAGCAGAATATCGCACCAGAAGGCCGGGCTTGCCAGCGAATCGTTCTGCCAGAAGCAGCCGGCCGTCCAAAGGAGATATTCAGACGCAGCAAAGCACAGCACGGCGGTATGAAAGTGCCGCATATCCCGCGCCGCACCAGTCTGACGACGCGCATAAGCGAGGCCCCGTATGGAGCAGAAGGAGAGCGCGATCATCATGCCGCACCAGATCAGGTTGGAGAGGATATCCCCATAGGTGCAGTAAAACACCATCAGCGGCACGCCGACCAGCGGCGCCAGCCATACCACCCGGCAGCGGAAGGCACGTTCGTCCGGGCCAGAGAGCGTTGCCTGCAAAATGCGCAGGAAGATCATGCTGGCCACCCAGCCGAATTCCGACACATAAAACACACGCGGCGTCGCGCCAAACAGCAGCAGATACAGCGTCCAGTAAAGCGCGCCCAGCGCGAAGCAGCCGTAGAAGCAGAACAGCAGAAAATACTTCTGCGCTCTGCTTTTCCAATACGCAAAGCCGGCAAGGCACGCCCCGGCGAACGTGACCAGTAATTGCAGCAGATTTTCAATCAGCTCCATGCTGTCCCTCGTCTTTCTCGTCCCGCTCCATCTGCCGCAGACGGAAGCACAGGATGGTCATGCACACACCCAAAAGGAAAGCCAGAAGTCCGACGATAATATATCCCAACGCGTCGCTGCCGCCATACATACTGGCCGCCGTCTCAAAGCCGGTGCAGCTGTCGGGTTGAAGCTGCGCGGTCATGCCGGGCATGGCGATCAAGACGCCAGCGAGCAGCGCAAGGCACGCCGCCGCAGCTGCTGCCATAACGAGCCTGCCGCGCCGGAGACGTTTCTTCCGCTTTTCTGCGGCAATTCGCCGTTTCACCTCCGCGCACCGTTCCTCATAGCTCCGCATTTGTGATCCCCTCCCGTTCCAGCAGCCTGCGCAGGCTTTTCTTTCCGCGATATACCATGTTTGTGATCTGCTTCACCGTTTTGCCCATGACCTGCGCGGCCTGTGCGTAGCTCATGCCCTCAAAATAGGTGAGATAGAGGGCCTCGCGGTAGTCCGGGTTCATTTCGTCCATGCAGACGTGCAGGATGCGGCTGCGCTCCTTCGTCCGGACGACCTCCTCCGCCAGAAGCCTGCCGTCCGGCTCGTCCGCCAGCTCATCGAGGCTGAACAGGCGCTTCCGCCTGCTTTTGCAGCGCAGCGCCATGTGGCGCGCCGCCTTATACAGATACGCCTTAAAGCCTCCATCCCGGATCCTCGGCTTCTTTGTGAAAAGATAGGCGAAAACGTCGAGCATCAGCTCCTCCGCCTCATGGACATCGTGCAGATAGCCGTCAATGTACATCGTCAGAGGGTCGCCGTATTGTTTCATCAGAGCCTCCAGCCCTGTGTCGTCGCCGGACAGATATTGCCGATACAATGCCTCGTCGCCGGACATCCTGCGCCCTCCTCTGCTTTCCATTTATCTGCCATACAGTATATACGAATCCGCGAAGAAACTCAAGGCGGCAGATGAAATGCTCCTGTATTGCCGAAAACAGCGGGAGCAATCACAGACATCCATGATTGCTCCCGCTGAAGCATTGCGTCAGTCTTCAGGGAGTCTATTCTGCCGCCTGCCCTTTGGAAGGCTCAGCGGATGTTCTTGTACATCGGGCCGTAGGCGGCGCAGGCGCGGTAGTCCTGGCCCTCCTTGTCCATGCCGAACGCGTTCCACGCTGCCGGACGGAAGATATCCTGCTCCGGAACATTGTGCATACAAACGGGGATGCGCAGCATCGAGCAGAGCGTGATGAGATCCGCGCCGACGTGGCCGTAGGAGATCGCGCCGTGGTTCGCGCCCCAGTTCTGCATGACGGAGTAAGCGCTCTCAAAGGGGCTGCCGGCCTTGCCGTCGCAGCGCGGGGTGAACCAGGTGCACGGCCACGTGGGGTTCGTGCGCTCCATGAGCGTGTCGGTGACTTCCTCAGGCAGCTTGACCGTCCAGCCCTCGGCGATCTGCAGCACGGGGCCGAGACCCTTGACAAGGTTCAGACGGATCATGGTCGCGGGCATTTCCGCGCGGGTGACAAAGTGGCTGGAGAAGCCGCCGCCGCGGAAGTTGTCGAAGCCGGCCTCGCACCAGACGGTCGCGTCGGTCATCTTCTTGATGTCCTCGTCCGTGACCTCCCACCATTTCTTCATGACGGCATTGCCGTTTTCATCGGTGCACTCGCCGCAGGCGTCGAGGCAGGCTGCGCCGGAGTTCAGCAGATGGATAATGCCGCCGTTCTCCTTCGCCTTGCCTTCGAAATCGTAGCCGGTGACACGCTTCGTCGCCTCAGGCGACCAGTAGGTGCGCACGTCGGCGAAGATCTGCGCGCGGTTCGTCAGCAGCTCCATGAACAGCATGCCAAGGCCGTTGAGCACGTCGTTTTCCGTTGCGAAGACCATCGGCTCCTTCGGGCCTTCGAAGTCGAAAGACGAGTTAAGGACAGCCTCAGGATAATCGCAGTTGGGCCAATGGTCCGTCCACTGTCTCTGGCCCTGGAAGCCGGCGGCGATGGCGTTATGGCCGACGGATTCTTCAATGAAGCCTGCGGGCAGGTTCTTGTTGCCCTGGATCAGATCCTTGATGATGCAGTACATCTTGATCGTGAATTCCCACTGCTTCTCTTTTTCTTCCTTTGTAAACTTGATGCGGCGCTTTTCGCCGAGGAAGTCGACGTATTCGGGGTTGTCGTCGCGGCCTTCTTTGCAGTGCTCCTTCGTCCAGGCCAGTGCCTTTTCATAGGCCTCATGGTCGTAGATGCCCTCTTCCATGCGGCGGAGGATCTCGACCTCGTCAACGGACTCCACGCGCAGGCCCAGATACTCCTCCATGAAGTTCTGATCCATGATGGAGCCGCCGATGCCCATGGTGACGGAGCCGATCTGCAGATAGCTCTTGCCCCGCATCGTCGCGACTGCGACAGCGGCACGGCCGAAGCGCAGCAGCTTTTCCTTCACGTCGTCGGGGATTTCCGTGACCTGGTCGCGGTCCTGCACCTCATGGCCGTAGATGCCGAAGGCGGGCAGGCCCTTCTGGGCGTGGGTCGCCAGAACAGAGGCCAGATACACAGCGCCCGGCCGCTCGGTGCCGTTGAAGCCCCAGACGCCCTTGATGGTCATGGGATCCATGTCCATGGTCTCGGAGCCGTAGCACCAGCAGGGGGTAACGGACAGGGTGATGGCGACGCCCTCGCGCTTGAATTTCTCGGCGCAGGCAGCGGATTCCGGCACGCGGCCGATGGAGGTGTCAGCCATGACGACCTTCACAGGCTCGCCGTTGGAATAGTACAGATTTTCCTCAAACAGCTTCTTCGCGGCCTCGGCCATGGCCATGACCTGATCTTCCAGACTCTCGCGCAGCTGCATCGGGCCGCGGCGGCCATCAATGATGGGGCGGATGCCGATTACGGGGTATTCGCCGATATAACGATTCTTAGCCATACAACAAACTCCTTTACGCTTATAGAATGTCATTTCATACGCCCTTCCGGGCGGGACTTACAGGTTGGAAAGCTTCGCCTTGAGGCGCAGCAGCTTTGCGGGCGACGCGTCGCCCGTGAGCCGCGCCAGCAGCAGCTCTGCCGCGCGCAGTCCCATTTCATCCATGGGCTGCTCGACAATTTCAAGCTTGGGCGAAACGATGGAGCACAGGTCGACGTTGTCATAGCCGATGAAATCCACCTCGTCCGGCAGGGCCACGCCGCGCTCATGCGCAGCCATGATCGCGCCGAGCGTCATGTCGTAGTTGGTGACGAATACGGCGGTCGGCGGCTGCGGCATATTGAGAAAGGCGCTGAACAGACGCGAGCCGGATTCGAGATCGTAGTTCCCGGCGGCAATGAGCGCCTCATCGACCGGCAGACGGTAATCCGCCAGCACGCGGCGGTAGCCCACGGTGCGCTCCCGCGCGGTGGAAATGGTCTGCGGGCCTGCGATAAGGCCGATGCGGCGGTGTCCGCGGCCGATCAGATGCTCAACGGCCATATAGACCGCGTTCAGATTGTCGACCACGACGGTATCATACTGCGCATTTTCCAGCGACCGGTCGATCAGCACGACAGGGATCGTGCCGACGCGGACGCGAAGCTCTTCGGCGGTCGCGTGCTCCGGGACGTAGACGATGCCGTCGACGTGATAGCGCGCAAGAAACGCAAGCTTGCCAAGCTCCTGCTCCCGGTCAAAATCATAGCTGCATACGAAGCATTCATAGCCGCTGCGCCGCAAAATCAGCTCCAGCGACGCGACCACGCGGCCAAAAAAGGGACTTGAGATCGTCGGCAGCAGCACACCGACTGTCATGGAGCGGTTGGCCTTGAGGCTGCGGGCAAACACGTTGACGGAAAAGCCCAGCTCCGCGACCGCCGCGTCGATCGCACGGCGGTTCTCCTCGCGGACGTTGCCGCCGTTGAGATATTTGGAAATGGTGGACAGCGAAAGCCCGGTCCGGCGGGCGACGTCCTTGATCGTTGACATTGGCTGCTCCTGTTTGCACATAACGTTTCGCTTTTTCTTCATTGTACTCTATCCATGCTTTCCGCGTCAAGAAGCAGTTCGCTCAAATTTTCCCGCTGTTTTTGTGGAAAACGCGCAAGCCGCCGCAAGATAGTCCGCTTCTCCCCTGCCACATTTCCCCCGTTCTATCGCGAAACGTTTTGTCTTTCGGCTTTCACAATTTGCGCCGCTCCGGTATCCGGCCGTCAGGGCTAGGGTGTATCTGAAAACTCATGATGTGACCGGCAGCGAGGGATTTTTGCGTT
>OGLG01000106.1_pt1 | contig 80957 bp, 79 predicted proteins | sample 1572621 | NCBI WGS metagenome assembly OGLG01 (sample SAMEA2581912, study PRJEB24529) | metagenome | biome: Human gut stool | place: China | collected 2011 | reverse complement strand
ATATCTCTAATTAGAGATATTTGGGCTTTTTCTTTTTTTGATTATATGATATAATAACAATGGTGATTTTAATGGCAAACGAAATCAGAGAAAGATTTAGAGAAAGAAAGTATTCATATAAAAATAAAAGAAAAAAGATAAAAGAGAATAATGAAGAAATAAAAGCAAAAAATGATGATAGTCCTATAAAAATAGTACTATTTTCTCCTTTTTTAATTTTAGGAATTATTGGAAAAGGTATAGAAAAACTAGGTATTAAAAGCCAGACATATGAAAAAACTGATAATAATAATATAAGCAATACTATTAGCTATACAAAAAGCAATAATGTATCACTAGAAGAAAAAAATAATATTTATGTTAAAAAAGGTAATTCAAAAAAAATAGCAACAAATAAAGAACTTAAAACAAATGATATTAAAGTACATTATAAAGAGAATAAACAAATAGTAAATGATAATAAATTAGAAAATAAAATTTTATTAAAATTTGGAAAAGAACTAGAAAGATTAAAAAATGAATGTGAAATAGTAGAAAGTGAAGAATATATACTAAATAAATATGAGGATGATAATAGTATATATTTAAAAGCAATTGATATTAATAACAAGATAAATACATTATTAAAAAAACTAGAAAAGATTAATAAAGAATATAAATTATTAAAAAATAATAATCTAATTGAAGAACCATTGTTACTAGATGATAGTTTATTAATTGATGATATAATAAATTATAGAAAAACTTTACAAAAAGAAGAAATTAATAAAATCCCTAAGAAAATAAAATTATTAGAAGAGTATAAATATCTTTATAAAAACTTAGATGATCTAGTTGAAAAAACAGAAAAAATGAAAGAAATAAGTAATAAAAGAGTTCAAGAATTATCTGCAAGAGATAAAAAATATAAAGATGCAAAAAACAAAATAGTAAATTTAGAGGAAGTAGAAAATTGTTGTAATTTAATAATAGAAAAAAACAATAATTATCTTGAAGAATTATCAAAAAAAGTAGATAAAATAAGCGAGAGAAAGTATGTTGAAAGTAAGTTAAAAGGGATGAATGGTTTTTTAACATCAAGTTTAAGATATATTTGGTTGCTTTCACTTACACCACTGCGTGGAATATTACCAGGTATTGGTGCCAGAACAGTAGCAACTAGAAAACTATTACATAACATGTTAAAAAATATGCATTATGAAAAACAAGAAAAAATAATCTATTCATTAGGTAACTATGAAAGTGAAATCAATAACAAAATATATGATATAGATAGTTTGAATTATAATATTGATTTAGCATTAGAAGATGTTCAGAAACTAAAGAAAGAATTTAAAGATTACTTTCTATCATATAGTTTTAAAGAATATGATAAAGCCTACAAAAAAATTGAATTAATTGAAAAAAATATAATTGATAATAAAAATAAAGTGTATTTAATTAAAGAAAAATTAATTAAAAGTAAAGAATTAAATAGAAATACTTTGACCAAAGTAAAAAAATTAAATGATAAAAATTAATTTTAATTTCAAATAATGCTTGTAAGAGTAAAAAAAATGTGATATACTTACTTCAGAATAAATGATAGTGGCTATCATTAATATAATCAAGGAGGACTTTTTTATGAATAAAAATTTTATAATTATGAATAAAAATAATAATACTCAAATGCAGGCATCTAGTTTAGTAAAGTTTAATTTTAATAACAAAGATTATTTAGTATATTTCATTGATGAAAATGAAGAAAATAAACAAATTTTTGTATCTAGATTAATTTTAAATTCAGAAGGTAAATATTTTATTGATAATATTATGCCGGAAGAGAAAGCAAAATTAAGTGAAATTGTATATAATATTGTTATTTTAATTCCAACTAATAATCAAAAAGGTGAGCCGGCAGATAAACTATTAAGTAGTTTAACAGAAAAATATACGTTATCATTAAGTAATGACGTTCCAACATTAGGTGAACAAGAGTATTATAATAACTGTTCTATAGCAATAACTAGTAAAGAACTAGTAGCATTAGCAGAAGTTTTTTATAATACTAATTTAAAAGTTGAAGAACCAGTATTAAAGACATCAGAGGTGCCAACTTGGGAAATTCCATCAAGTAATGAAGTGGTACAACCAGTTGAACAAGCAGTTAGTACTGTACCTATTTTTACTTCTGCAGAAAATGAAAATACATTATCACCAGAAGTAAAAGCTAAGGAACCAATGGTAAATGAGACACCTGTTGTTGAACCAATACCGCCAGTAGTAAATAATAATAGCCAAGCAACAAATGTAATTCCTAACACTACTGAAGAAATGCCTGCTAATACATTAAATAACAATTTGGCAAATAATAGTATTAATAATAATGTTAATAATGTATTACCAGAAAATAATATGCCAAATCCACAAGCAGAAAAATTAGCAATCGTTTCAGATCCAAGTTTAGCAAGTATTACTGGAACAGTACCTATAGCTGGACAACCTAATGTAGCAAAATTAAATAACAAAGGAAAAGCTAATGTAAAATATATCATTATTGGTACAATATGTATATTGTTAGCAATAGCTGTAGTAGTAGTTGCATACATATTAATTCAGAAAAAAACTACTGGGGTTTAGAATATATACAACCACAATAGTTTTGTCTATACAAATTATATTTATTAGATAATAAGATGGATGATTTATATCCATCCTTTTTTTTGAAGTCAGAATATAACCATTTAACATTATATTTATTTTCAAGTTCTTTTCCATAATTATTAATCCATTCGGCGTTTTTGTAAGGACTTACTGATAAAGTAGTACAAAAGAAATCATAATCGTTCTCTTTGGCTAAGATAGCCGTTTTTTCCATTCTTAAGTAATAGCAGATTTTACATCTATTACCTCTTTCAGGTTCCTTTTCTAATCCTTTAATGCATTCATTATAATAATCATTATCATAGTCACAATCAATAATATCAACACAATTAACTTTATCAATTTCATTAATTAACTTTATTTGTTCTTCTTTTCTTTTTAGATATTCATCATATGGAAAAATATTTGGATTATAATAAAGAATAGTAATATCAAAGTATTTTGTTAAATAACTAATTACATAACTACTACAAGGTCCACAACAACTATGTAATAGTAGTTTCTTTTTATCATTTAAATTATTTAAAATATTTTCACACATAGCACTATAGTTTTCTTTCATTTCCTCACCTCGAATAAGCAACAATATTATAGCATATAATTAAAAAAAAATCATATAATTTCTTGAAAAACAAAAAAAATATGATACAATATAAAAGGAGGTACCAAATGAAAAAAGAAAAAGAAATACCATTAAAAAATTATATATTATTATCAATAGTATTAATATTAACAATAGTAGTAGTAATTTATTTTTTTCTGTGGAAAAACACCTATGAAAAAAGCAAGTTACAAACACCAATTCTTGATGATTATTTGTTAGTAATTAATTATAATGAATTAAATAATTACTTAGTAGAAAATAAAGATGCAATTATATATGTATCAAAATTAAATGATGAGAGTATAAGATTATTTGAAAATAAATTTAAAAATATTATAAATAAAAATAATTTGAATAATAAAATATTGTATTTAGATTTAACTGAAGAGTTAAAAGAAAACAACATAGTAAAAGAAATAAATAAAAAATATGGTAAGGAAATGACTGAAGTTCCTACAATAGTAATAATAAAAGATGGAAAAATATCAAGTTCTTATAATATAAAAGAAAATAAATATAACATTAAATTGTTAGAAAAATACCTAGAAAAGGAAGATGTAATAAATGATTAATGTAGTTTTGTATGAACCAGAAATACCAGAAAATACAGGAAATATAATGAGAACATGTGCTGGTACAAATAGTTATTTACATTTAATAGAACCACTTGGATTTGTAATGGATGAAAAAAGAATAAAAAGAAGTGGAGTAAATTATATAGATAAAGTACATTACCAAAGATATATAGATTTTGATGATTTTAAAAATAAAAATGAAGGGGAATATTATTATTTTACTAGATATGGAACAAAAGCATATAGTGAGATAGATTTTTCTGATAAAAATAAAAATTATTATTTAATATTTGGAAAAGAAAGTACAGGGATACCAAAAGAAATACTTCATAATAATTTAGATAAATGCTATAGAATACCAACCAGTGAGAATATTAGGGCATTAAACCTATCTAACTGCGTAGCATTAATAACATATGAAGCATTAAGACAACAAAATTTTCCGAATTTATTAAGAAGTGATCCTTTTAAAGGAGAAGATTATCTAAAAAAAGAAGATGGCCTTAATCAATAAAGCCATTCTTTTTTAATTTATCAATAATTTTATCAGTGGATACATCTCCTTCAATTCTAGTAGCGGTCGTTTTTTCCTCTCCATTTTTAACAAATATAGTAACAGGAGTACCACCATCAAAACTAATTAACTTATTAAATTTTTCTAAGTCAGTTTTATTATACTTATCAATATCAGTATAGTAAATATTAATTTTATATTTATTAGCTACTTTTCTAAGTTTAGGTTTATAATCATTACAATGAGAACAAGTAGTACGAGAAATACAAACTACGAAATCTTCTTTATTCTCAATTTTAGTTGTTAATTCATTATAATTCAGTTCAACTAAACCATTATCACTACTATTAAATAATAAATATCCTATTCCTACACCAAGTAAACAAATTACAATAATCATAATTATATTTTTTTTATTTTTCATAACATCACCAAAATAATAATATCACTTTTTTATAAAAAATGCAAAAACTTCTTTTAAATTAAGTAAAAAAATGATATAATCAATTATAGAATAGGACAAGGTGAGATATATGAAAAAAAATATATATCAATCGATAATTATATTAATACTATTTTTGAGTATTCCATATATAAAAGCTGATTGTACTACCGAGGAAATAAAAGAATTAAAAAAAGAAACAAAACAAATTAAAATAATATATGAACACATTGATAATGCAACTACAGAAGAAGGTGGTACTGACTATAATAAGTTTAGTGTAGACATAGTAAATATTCCAGATAACTATTATATTATAGTTAACGATGGCTTGAATTATAAGGAAGAACCACAAAATAATAAAGTAAATATGACATTAAGTAATGGCTCATGGACTATAAATATATATTCTAACAAGTGTGAATCAGAAATAGACACAATAAGATTTAAATTACCAAGATTTAATATATATTCTCTAGATCCTTTATGTAAAGGAGTAGATGGTGAAAAATTTCCCTTATGTGGCAAATATTATGAATATGAAGTAAGTTATGATAGTTTCAAACAAAGAGTAGAAAATTATCGTATTACAAATAATATAAAAGATTCAGATAATAGCAATATAAAAAATGAAAAAAATTATTTTAAAATAATAATAAATTATCTAAATAAATATAAATTATATATAATAAGTGGTGTAGGAGTAATTATATTAATTACAGTAATAACTATTATCATTAAGAAGAGAAGAAATAGAGGTGTATTAAAATGAAAAAAAAGATATTCTTATTTTTATTCATTATAATTACATCTTTATCATTATTAGAAAATGTAAAAGCAGAAAAAGGTAACTGTGGTGCTGTAAGGTATGATGTAACAAATTTAAATATTAGAGATGAAAAAATCACATTTACTGGATGGGCTTTCATAAATTGTACACAAAACTATACAGATTATAAAGGAAACGATTCAAGTATAGTTAAAAGTGGCGGTGGCCAAAAAATCAAAATTAGAGCTATTGATTCTAATGGTAATCAGGTTGGTAGTGAAAAAGAAGTAAATGGTTCAATAGTAAATAATATAAATTATAATTTTTATTGTCAACAATATTACTTTCAAACTGAAAAAAGTGAATGCCAAAAAGCGTATAATGGTACATTTCCTTCTTCAGGATGGAACAACAGATGTACTGATGGGGTAGCCTCAAGTCAATGTCTTTATCAAAATATTGGTTTTTCTATAACTTTTAATACATCAGAATGGAATGTTGAAGATGGAACCCAAATAAGATTTCAAATAGCAGTTACTAATAGAGATTATCAAAATAAATATAATAGAAGTTATTCAAATTGGGAAACCCTTTCACTAAATAAGGCAATTAAACCTGATATAAAAAATAATCCTAATATAGAAATAGTAAAAAATAGTTCAGGAGAGTCAGTAAAGGTTATAATATCTGAAGGTATATTTAGAGATATAAATGGAAATTATGTAGTCGAAACATCTGATGGAACAAAAGGAAGTTGTGCTCATGTAAGAAAGGACTATGCGCATTGTGCTCCATATTCATGGAGCGACGCAGTAGAAGGAGAGGTATATAAAATATCATCTTCCACAATAGGAGCATTCAAGAATGGATATTCTGCTTCGACAATTAACGAATTTAAAATACTTGGTAATACTACAACATACTCACCAGGAAGATATATAGTATATGTAGAAAAAGGATGGCGTGGTGAACGAAAAAGATATCCTGGAAGTGATAAAGAAATGGTATTATATGCATCATGGGTAAAACCAACCGGAGAGTTTGTCATAAAAGTATATAATGACAAAAAATGTAAACCAAGTCAGCCAAATATAAAAGCATCGTGTAATAGTTCTAGTTCATCTTTTTCAAGCACATGTGAAGAATTAACTGTTAAAACAAATGATGCAAATGACGAAATAAAATCGAAAGCAAATGTAAAAATATCACAAACAGGGTCAATAACGACAATATTAACCCCAACAAATACATATGCTGGTGGAGGCTTTAAATTTGGTATAATGTATCATAATACTATATCTTGGAGTTTAGTAAAACAGTATAAAGGTACAATAGAAGATATTACTAAAGAAATGCAAGCCAAATTAAAAGAAAATTTTGTTGATGGTTTTGGACTAAAGAATGTCAAATTTGGTAATGAACAAATACCTGATGATTATTTTAAACAAAATATAAAGTGTCAAGAAACTGGTAGTTTTACTAATGGAAATACTTTAACAACCATGTGTATAGTATATTTACCAAATTCAGTAGTAGAAGAATATACTGGTAAAGTAACCTATAAACAAGGTGATAACCTTGGTCTAAATAATAAATATTACACTCCAATAGATTGGGATAGTAATAAAAAATATGAAGTAGTAGCTACTATCAGTGGTATGGATAGATTAAAAGAATCATCCGTAAAAGCAGATAGTAAAGATAAAAATAAAGTTTGGACAGGAACATGGGAGTATACATTAAATGGTTCTAAAGATAATTGTGATATTAATTTATATCCATTATATGGACAACCTACAGGAGGTAAGAAAAATCTTAAATATACATTTATATATAGGCCAATAGATTTAAATAATCCATTTCCTAATAGAAATCCAGGAATGAATTGGTATGATTGGTATAATATAGAAAGAAATAAAGAAAGATTAGAAAGTTCTTATAATAGAGAACAATATTCTATTACATTAGATAGTCAAAAGACTAGTGAGATTAAGAAATATAATAAAGATGAACTTAATAAAGGTGGATATTTTGATTGGAAAACAATTGAAAATGGACAAAGTTCATTTGTTGATAAATATTTTGATAAGAAAAGAGATAACATAGTAGGTGATAATTCATGAAATGGTCTACAGTAACAGTAGGAGTAATGATTTTAGGAATAATAGGAGTTTCAATAATACTATTATTCCAACAATTAACTACTACTAATGAAAATGATTATTATTTATTAAAAGAAATCACTGAAGCCGCTATGGTTGATTCGATTGACATTTCATATTATAGAGAAACAGGAGAACTTAAAATAGTAAGAGAAAAATTTGTTGAAAATTTCACTAGAAGATTTGCAGAGTCTACTCTAATAATTGGTACAAAATATACAATAAAGTTTTTTGATATAATGGAAGAGCCACCTAAAGTATCGGTAAGAATAGATACAGGGATAGAAAATTACAAAATATATAATACTAGCGGCAATTATGAAGTATTAAATCAATTAACGGGAATATTTGAATATGTTGGCAAAAGAGATAATGGGAAGACAATATCGGGAGAAGAAAATCCATATGAAAAGAAGAAAAAAGAAATGACATACTATTCAATAGTAAAGAAAAGTAATGCTACCAAAAAATATGATGCAACATTAGAATTAAATATACCTGACGAATTAGTTTCAGGTAAAATAAAAAATGTAACATTATCAAATGTAGAATATAAAGATTCAAGTAATTTAACTCAAGAAGAGTTAAATATGGCAATATTACAAAGAGACATATATTTTAAAAATGCCAATGATGATTATGATTATTTTTTAACACTTGCAAACATAGAAAAAAACATGTATAATAAAGATAGCATAAAAATAGATAAGCAGAATAAGAAAATAACAATTAAAAGTCTTACAAGTGCTGAAAAAGAATATGCGATAATAAAATACATAGTAACATGGCAATATGAAGAATATAAATATAAATTAAGTTAAAGAAAATAAAAAGGAGGAAAATTATGAATAACTTAAAAGCTTCAATGAAAAAATTTCTTGGTAACAAGAATACTGTTACCATATTAGGTATTATAGTATGTTTGGTAGTGCTATATATCGGTTATAATTATCGTATTAATTCAAAAGTAGAATTAGTACAAGTACCATATGCAAGGGAGACAATTCAACCAAGAACATACATAAAAAAAGATATGATAGGAACAATGAATGTACCAAAATCATTTTTAGTAGGAAACTATTATACAAATATAAATAGTATAGTAGGAAAATATTCCAATTATAACACTATAATAGCAAAAGGTAGTTTATTCTATTCTGATTTAGTAGTATCAGGAGATGAATTACCAGATTCAGCATTTGCAGATGTTCCAGAAGGCTATACAGTAATAAACTATCCAGTTACCATAGCATCTACTTATGCAAATTCAATGGCACCAGGTAGTCATATTAATATTTATTATAAATCATTAAATGATAATGGTGAGGTAATGTTTGGAAAATTCATAAGTAATATTGAAGTACTAGATGTTAAAGATTCATCTGGACAACATGTATTTGAAAATAGTGATGAAACAAGAACTCCAGCATACATGCTATTTGCAGTTCCTGAAGAAACACATTTACTATTAAGAAAAGCATTATACTTAGATGACTATGATGTAGAATTAATATTAATACCAAACACTGCTACTCTAACAGAAAAAGATACAGTAACAGTAAGTAGTCATGATATTGAAGAATTTATTAATTCAAAAACAGTATTTGTATCAGTTGATGATCTACCTAACATCACAGATAAAGTAACTGAAAACAATACAAAAACTGATAATAACACAAACACTAATAATAATACCCAAACAAATGGATAAAAAAGAAAATAAAAGGAGGTTAAAGTATGGATGAGGCTTTTACCCAAATAGACTTTGGCCCATTAAAACAATATTTAGAGAACGATGATATAACCGATATATCATATAGTAATAATGGACAAGTATGGTTAAAAACATTGTCTCAAGGAGTATATAGAGTAGAAAACACAGGAATAAATAATCAATTAATGGAAAAAATAGCTTTCCAGTGTGCCAATTCTATGGGTAAATCATTTAATATGGCTAATCCATTTCTGGATGCAGAATCAGCAGAACTAAGAATGAACTTCGTACACGATTCGATAGCAAAAAATGGAATAGCAGTATTAATAAGAAAAACTCCTGCTAAAATAAGATTACAAAAAGATAAGATAATAGCAGAGGATTATATAAGACTAAATATTCATGATTTCTTATTAAAGTGTGTAGAAGGACATTGTAATATTTTAGTAAGTGGAGAAACAGGATCTGGTAAAACAGAATTCATAAAATACCTAGCAGCTCACACAAAAGAAAATGAAAAAATAATAACAATAGAAGATACCTTAGAATTACACTTAGATAAAATATTTCCTCATAGAGATATAGTAGCTATGAAGACTAATAATATAGCTTCATATTCTGATGTGCTAGTAACTTGTATGAGACAAAATCCTAGATGGATATTACTATCCGAAGTAAGAAGTGCCGAAGCCGTAATGGCTGTTCGTAACAGTATATCATCTGGTCATAATATTTTATCTACAATACATGCTGATAAAGCAGAATCAATTCCAAGTAGAATGTATAGTTTATTAGAAACAAATCAAGATGTAGAACAATTTTTAACAACTATTCATAGATATGTACAATTAGGAGTTCATATCAAAGGATATTATAGTCAAAAATATAAAAGATTTCATCGTGAAGTATCTGAGGTAGTAGAATTTTATGTTACTGACGATAATAAAGCAGAATACAAAATACTATACAAAAAGACTCCAGACGGACATGAAACTGTGGCTAACCCATCTAAATATTTATTAAGTTATTTAGAAAGCCAGGGAGTAATAATGCCACCAGACATCTTAGTAAAAGAAGAATTTAAATCAATTGATGATACTAAAGCAACAGATAATAATGAATTTGTAATAGATAATAGTATAGTAAAAAATGAATTACCTCAAAATAATACTATAAATAATAATGTAAATAATAATCCTAATATAGCGTGGAGCGTTCCAAACATTATAAACCAAAATAATAATCCACAAAATATTCAAGGAAACATACCAAATCCAAATATGTACACTAATCAAAGTATACCAAGACCAATAAATATAAATAATATAAGTAACAGATAAGGTAGGTGATATAATGGAAATAATTATAATAGGAATAATTATAATATTTATAGTTTCGTATCGTACAAAACAAGGAGAATCCGTATATAAATTTATTTCTGAACAAGCTATAAATACATATAAAAAAATAGAACCTTATTCCTTTAAAGTAATGAGAGATAAAGTAAAGGAATTAGGCTTAGAATATACACCTAGACAATATCTATTTCAAATATTAGCCTTTGCAGGTTTAGCAGGAGGTATAAGTTATTTATATTTTTATAATTTATTCATATCAATAATATATATCATAATAGCAGTATCATTTATACCATATATAACATACCTAAGATGTAAAAGACAATATAGTGAATATATATTTGAACAAGTACAAGTATATTGTACTAATACTATAATGGAATTTGCTACTACTCAGGCTTTTGTAAAATCACTTGAAGGAGTAGTAGAATCAGGAATATTAGAAGAACCATTATTATCAGATGTAAAGACTATGATAGCTTTATCCTATGAAAAAGGAGATGTCTATGATTCAATAAAATATATGGATACAAAGTACCCATATTATATGGTAAAAAATATGCATCAACTATTTTTACAAGTAACTAAAGAAGGTGCTAAAGATACTGAAGAAACCTTTGAAAATATGCTATCAGATATCGATATATTAGTAGAGGGAGTATATAGAGATAGAACAGACAGAGCAAACTTCCATAGACAGTTTATAATATTTGGAATAGCATTATATGGAATGGTAGCATTAATACAATTATTAATAGGTCAAGAAACATACATAGCCATGATAGATAATTTCTTTATTAGATTATTTGTTCATGCTGTAGTAATAATAAATAGTTGTTTTCTTCTTAATGGAGAAAAATATTACAACGAGAATGTAGGTGCTGAGTAATGTATATAGAGATGCTTATAATAGCAGTAGTAGTATTTTACATTTTCATTGTAAATAAAAAAATAAATACTTCTGGAATGTTTGGAAGTAATAGTAAATTAACAAATATATTAAAAGAAAAAGACTATGATTTTCTTTTAATAGCTAAATATGGTGATAGAGTATATGATCCAAATGAAGTGTTTATGAAGAGAGTAAGAAATGGAGTATTAGTAACAGTAATATTAGTTTTCTTATTTCTATCACAATTAAGTTATTTAACTGTAATAATAGCATTAGTAATTGGATATTTAGTATTTAAAAGCCAATATCTAAGTTTAAGAAGATGGTATAAACAACATCTAAATTATATAGATTCATTACTACCATATTACTTAAAAACACTTGAAGTACTAATTCATCATTATACAGTGCCAGTAGCACTTGCTAAGAGTGTAGATGATGCCCCTGAAGTATTTAAGCCAGGATTAAAAAGAATGCTAGCAAGAATAGAATCAGGAGATTCATCAATAGATCCATATATGGATTTTGCTAAAGAATACCCAGTAAGAGATTCAATGAGAATGATGAGATTATTATATAGATTAGGCTTAGGAGAACAAGAAAAGAAACATCAACAATTAGTTTCATTTTCTAAATCAGTATCAAATCTTCAAGCTAAAGCTAGAGAAATGAAATATCAAGCAAGACTTGGAACAATGGAAAGAAAAACATTAATAATGATGGTTGTAACAGGAGCAGGATCATTATTACTATTATTGATTTCAATATTTATATTAGTATCAACTGTATAATATTTGAAATATATAAAAAAGAATAAAAAAATATATATAAGAAAGAAGGTGAAAAAATGAAAGAAGCAACAGCTGAAGTTTCAATGACAGTTATTACTATCGTACTTCTAGTAGCAGTATTAGGAATTGGTATGTTCCTATTTGGTAGTAAAGATTCAGTTGGTAGAAAATGGATTGAAAACACATTTAACAATATCACAAATAAGGGTGATAATGCCATGGACAACATGGGATAATAAACAAATAACAAAAGTAGGTGATAATAATGAGAGATTCAGTTGGTGGAACATTTATGATATATGTACTAATAATATTTTTATCAGTTTATATTGTTTTTGTAGCAGTAGCTTTTAACTATGCAAGAGCATTTAGAGTAAAAAATAAAGTATTAGATATCATAGAACAAAATGAAGGAATACAAGAAATGGAAAGTAGTAATAACTTACAAGGTATTACATCAGGAGTATTTGGGCAAATAAATACTTATTTGCAGAGTATTTCTTATCGTGTAAATGATATAGGAGAAAGTAACTGCAAAGGATATGATTATATAAATGAAGATAGAGGTTATTGTATAGCTAAAATAGATCAAAATAGTTCTATAGATGGCATTACTAGTAGTTATTATAAGGTAAGAACTTTTGTTTATATAGAATTTCCATTTTTAAAACTAAAATTCACAATACCAGTAAATGGAGAAACACGTCGTATAGAAAGGATAAATAACTAATGGATACAGTCATATCAAATAAATATAGTAGTGTATTAAATGAATTAGATATTGAAGTATCAAAAAAGTTAGAAGGAGAATATACTGTTGATGAAATAATATCTCAGTTTAAAAACTTTTTCTTTAATAAAATGTTTTTAGATATAACTGCTATTAAAGATTATAAAGATTTAACTAATTTACAAAAACTATCAATGAGTATAGATATGGATAAAGTAATATTATTATTAGATAAAGATGATAGTATAAGTGATTCCGAACAATTTTTAGCTAAATTAGTTAATATGGGTATTTATAATTTTACCAAAGATCAAAATAATTTGATGTATCTATATACTAATCCAAATATATATCGTGATGTAGCTTATTTACAAAAAATTGATACAGGTGAAAATAATAATACCACCACTGACTCCTCTCATTCAGTTTCCAACAAAAGAATAATAGGAATAAAAAATATTACTGATTCAGCAGGAGCAACTTCACTAATATATATGTTAAAAAAAGTATTAAGTAGTTACTATAGTGTAATGGCTTTAGAAGTAGATAAAAGAGATTTAACTTATTTTAAAGACAAAGATACATTAACAGTAAAAGATGATGAAATAAATAATATAATAAATAAGTATAATAGTATAGATATATTTTTATTAGATTTAAATAAATCTAATAAAGATTATCTATGTACTGATGTATTATATTTAGTAGAACCATCCATACTTAAACTAAATAAATTAGCAATAATTAATCCTAAAATAATTAATGATATAAAAGGTAAAAAAGTAGTATTAAATAAGAGTCTATTATCAGAGTCAGAAATAGCAGATTTTGAAGTAGAAACAAGAATAAAAGTATACTATAATATACCACCATTAAATGACAAAAAAGATAACAGTGATATATTATCACCATTATTAGAAAAATTAGGATATATCAAGAAGAGTGAAGAAACAGAAAAGAAAAAAAGTATATTTGATTTCTTAAAGCTAAAATAGTAAAAAAATTACTATTTTTTTAATTGCTAATATTAAAAAAATATAGTATAATTAATACAGAAAGGGAAGTGATTAGTGTGGAAAATCAAAGATTTAATATTGAAATAGATGGGGTAGATAAAGTAGCAGAAGTATTAAAAATATTAAGCATAGATGATAGAGAGTATGTTATATATTCTGTTGATAATGGAGATGAAACATCAGATATATTTACTTCAGAAATTGTTAAGGATGAAGAAGGTTATGATAAATTAATTGATATTGAAGATGAAAAAGTTAAACAAAATCTTTTAGAAATAATTAATGTAATATTTTCATAAGATAGGTGATAGTAATGAATGAAAGAGAAGAACTACAAAGAGCTAGAGAAGAACTAAAAAGCAGTATAAAAGTTGTACAAAAAAATTTAAAAATATTTGGTAAAGCAGTAGTTAGTAGTAAAAAAGCGATTTTAAGAAATGTAGGTAATAATATAATAAATACTTACAAACAACTACAAAGTGATATATATATTCATAAATTAAACAAAGAAATTGCTCATTATCAAAAAGAAAGAGAAGCTGCTATTAAAAGAGCGGAGGCTCTGGAAGAAGCAAATAGAAGGGCTAGAGATAGAGAGCATACTAGAGTATTGAAAGCGGAAGCAAGAAGAATTAAAAATCAAGAAAGGGAAGAAAGAGTTTTAAAGTTTAAAAACGGAGTAAAGCAGAAAACTAGTTCTTTAAAATCTAGGATAGGTAAAGTTAAAAATTCTTTTTTAAGAACATTATCTAGTAAAAATATTGATGTTAAGTTAAGGGATGCTTTTGATAAAGTTGGTATTGTTGGATTAACTGTTTTGGGAAGTGGATTAACCATGGTTAATAGAGGTAAAGAAAGAATAACTGATTTTACTTCTAGTCAAATAGCTAAATTAGCCGAATATAGATTAAGAAGGCAAGAAGAAGCTGAAATAAGGGCTAGAGATAGAGAGCATACTAGAGTATTGGAAGCGGAAGCAAGAAGAATTAAAAATCAAGAAAGGGAAGAAAGAGTTTTAAAATTTAAAAACGGAGTAAAGCAGAAAACTAGTTCTTTAAAATCTAAGATAGGTAAAGTTAAAAATTCTTTTTTAAGAACATTATCTGGTAAAAATATTGATGTTAAGTTAAGGGATGCTTTTGATAAAGTTGGTATTGCTGGATTAACTGCTTTGGGAAGTGGATTAACCATGGTTAATAGAGGTAAAGAAAGAATAACTGATTTTACTTCTAGTCAAATAGCTAAATTAGCCGAATATAGATTAAGAAGGCAAGAAGAAGCTGAAATAAGGGCTAATATTATGAGATACAAAAATGCTCTAGATAGAGAAATATATAATAATAGACATAATGTATATACGAGCAAAAAAGAAGAATTGAAAAGAGCACTTTTGGAAGAAAGAAATAGATTATTAAATATTCAAAGTGAAGAATTAGGAGATAAACCAAAAGCAAGATAGTAAAAACATAGTCAAATGGAAGTAAAGTAATTGACTTTTGATTAATTTTAGTGTATTATATAAATATATTTAAGGAGGGAATTTTATGTTAACTTTAGCAGCGAATATTTGTACTGAAGAATTTAGACCACTATGGAATGTAGTTGGAATTATTATAAATGTAGTTTGGATTGGTGTACCAATATTATTAATTGTTCTAGGTTCTATTGATTTAGGTAAAGCAGTTATTTCAAGTAAAGAAGATGAAGTTAAAAAAGCAAAAAAATCACTTTTAAACAGATTTTTATATGCCGTACTTGTATTCTGCGTAGTATGGATTGTTCAAATCGTTATGGGAGCAATTTCTAAGATTGGTATTGAAGGTTCAGATACAACTTCATGGGCAAATTGTTGGAAACTAATCAGAGAATAAGTATAAATATATAAGAAATCATAAAAAAATGATTTCTTTTTTTGATTTTATATGCTATAATTTAGTTATAGTGAATTCTTATGTCTAATGAACGGAGTGAAAAATTATGAAGAATAAAATATTATTATTAATTATAGCTATATTTAGTTTTGCTTTATATGTTGGGAAAGTAGAGGCTATAGAGTATACTTGTTCAGATTCAAATTATTATGTGACTGATAAAATAGATGATTCCGGGAAATTACAGTGTTGTCCAAATGGATTTTATTATGTACCTAGAGTTACTCAAGGAGTAACTTATTATACTTGTGAAAGTGCGAGTATAAAAGATAAAAAAAGTTGTAAAAGTGCTGGTGGTTCTTGGAGTCATAATGTTTGTTCCGCAGATTCAAAAGATGCTTTGGGTAAAATGACAATTAAAAATGTTAACAATTCTTCCTCTGAAGAAAATATTGAAACATGTAAATTTAAAAGGGATAAATGTACTATTGATTTACCACAATTAGATGATACGAGCAGTGAAATGTTTGTTGGTTATAGTAAAGATTCGAGTTGTAGTAATATAATAGAAAATTCAATACGCGGTAAATCCATTGACATAAAGAGTGATGATTTTTCTGAAGTATACGCATGCTATGATAAAACATATGTAAAATGTGAGTATGAAGATAATATTACTATATTATATGGTGAAAAAAACATAAAAACATATACAAAAAATACTTTAGAATGGATTGGAATGCCAAAAAATGAAATGGATTTATACTATGAGAGTAAAAAATATTGCCCTACAACTATTTTTCATTATGGTGACAAGACAATGGAAAAGTTTTCGGTAACTAAAAATGGTGCATGTGGTGCTATTGCGAATTTTAAATGTAAAAGTGCTAATTTAAAAAAATCAACAGTTATTGTAAAAAAAAATACTACTCCAACTGAAAAGCCTAGTGAAGAAATTAAATCCTGTGAAGATCTGTTTGGCGAAAATACTAGATCAATAATCAATACTGTAATGAAATGGATAAGAATATCGGTACCTATTTTATTAATTGGACTTGGTATTATGGATTTTTCAAAAGCTGTATTTTCTTCTAAAGATGATGATATGAAAAAAGCAAGAGAAAAATTTATTAAAAGAATCGTTGCAGCAGTATTAGTATTTTTAGTCCCAATATTTGTAAATTTAATTTTAGATCTAGCAAATATGGCTTGGAGTAATATTAATTCTGATACTTGCGTGAGATAGGGAGGTGACTTATGTATATATTAGATGGAAATGTAACAACGGCAATAGTAGATGCCATCAGATCATTGATGATTACTTTTTGCAGTTTAATATACAGACTGATTGTTTTTTGCTTTGATGTATTTGAAAAAATAGGTGCTGCTAACGATATATTAAGTACTGATATAATAGTAAATATTACAAATAAAATTAGTTTAATATTGGGATTATTTATGATATTTAGATTAACCTTTGCTTTTATTCAATATTTAATAAATCCTGATACAATGACTGATAAAAATAAAGGTGCAGGCAATTTAGTGACAAAAATGATTGTGATGGTAGTTATGCTAGGTAGTACACCTTATATGTTTAAACTTGCTTTTTCACTTCAAAATGCTATAAATGAAGATAAGATAATTCCAAGAATAATTATGGGTTATTCTCCTGACGAAAGTAATAATGCTACTATGGGTGGCATGCTTGCACAAAGTACATTTTATACGTTTTTTAGGATTAATGAAAATGTAACATGCAAGGATAGTGATGCTGATCTTGCACTTGTAACTACGGATGCAATAAAAGAAGATTTAAAATCTGCTGATTTTAGTTTATTAAGTACTTTTGTCAATCAGAAATGTAATCTTAATGATGATAGTTCTAAGAAAGATTATATATATGAGTTGGATGCTGGTGGACTTGGCTGTTTAGTTATAGGGGTTGCTGTTTTATATATAGTATTTATATTTACTATACAATTAGCAGTAAGGCTATTTCAATTAGCATATTTGCAGGTAATAGCACCAATACCTATAATGATGTATATAACACCTAAAGGTGATGAAAAATTAAAAAAGTGGGGAAGTCAATGTTTGACAACATTTTTGGATTATTTTTTAAGAACTGCTATAATATATTTCGTTTTGTACCTTATACAGGAAATAATTAGTAATTTTGATAGTAGTTCATTATCAAGTATTTGGCAAACAGGAAATAATGTTGCAAGTAAGAGCTATATTTTAGGAGTTTTAATTATTGGCTTGCTTGCTTTTGCTAAGAAAGTTCCTAATTTAATTAAAGAAATATTCCCTTCACTTGGTGGTGCTGCTGGGTTTGATTATGGATTGAGTTTTAAAAAGCAAGTTATTGAACCATTAAAAGCAGGTTATAATTCACCGTTAGGTTGGGGATTAAAACTAGGAAAAGCTGGTGCAGTAGCCGCTATTGGAGCAATAGATAGAAAAAAATATAATTTGCCTAAACCAAGAAACAAGTTCCAACAAAAATTAGATAAATTAACTCCAGGGCGTGCAGAAGCTATAAAAAATGTTACTGAAGGTAGAAAAGAAGTTAGAGAAATAGACAATAAGTGGAATGATGGAGTAGAGATTGCAAAAAAATTTACTTCACATGGCTTTACCGCTGCAGGAACAGGTTCAACAGGTTGGGATAAAGCACTAGATGGAACTACACGAAATAATTATAAAATTGTATTTAAACATGATGAGTTTATAACTTCTAAAATGAACTTAGATAAAGCAAAGAAAGAAATGGAAACATTAAGAGATGGCCTACTTCAAGTTCAAAGTGGCGGTACTTTTACATATGGTGGTGTTACTTATAATACAAGTAATGTATCTGCATTATCAGATAAATATAATTCTCAAAGTGGTGCCTTTTCTGGTATGGAAAAAGTACACGAAAGTCTTAGAAAACAATACGCAGATGACGCTTTAGTAGAAGATAAATTTAAATTTATTAAAAATAATGCCGCTAATCCAGCTAGTCCTTCTCGTACACATACTACTGAGGGGATTTAAAATTAAAAGGAGTGTGATACATAGTGAATGGATATTTAGTACCTGCTAATGCTAAAAGGGGTACATTGATATTTAATATATTTAGACCAGTAGACTTAATAATGTTTAGTGTTGGTGCTGGGTTATCATTATTGTTATTAATGATAACTCAGTCATCAAGTACATTAGTTGTAATACTATCTTGTTTACCAGTAGCTATAACTGGTTTACTAGTAGTACCGATACCTAATTATCATAATGTACTTTGTGCTATACAAAGCATATTAAGATTCTACAATGAAAGAAGAAATTATATATGGAGAGGTTGGTGTTTTTATGGCGAATTTGGAAGCGAAGACAAAAGCAAAAAGTAATTCTAAGTATACTGAGGATTGGATACCTATTAGAAATATTTCTAATGGTATGATTATACTTGATAATAAAAAGAAAGTAACAGGTGTTAAAATAAGACCTAGAAATATCTTTATATTAGATCAAGGCACACAAGATAATGTATTAATAGCATTAAAAAACTTTTATAATATGATTGATTTTGAGTTTTGGCTTATATCAGCAGATCGTCCAGTAGATTTAAATAATTACTTAGCTAGATTACAATTACTTTATAATCAGACTCCTAATCCTGCCGTTAGAAAATTAATTAATCAGGATATTGATAAGGCTAATGATTTCATGAATAATAATATTACTGATACTGAGTATTATATTTTATTTAAAGAAAAGAATGATGATTTGATTCAAAAAAGACTTAGAACATTAGTTACTGGACTAGCTAATGCTGGACTTGAATCTACTCAAGTATCAAATGATGATTTAAGAATAATATTAGATAATTTTCTTAATAGTGGAATGACTACTAATTTTGGGACGGTGATTTCGTAATGAGTTTTAAAAGTGAACTAGCTCCTAAAGGATTGCAATTTAATCCTTCTGATTTTGTAATAAGTGATAAGTATGCAACTATACTTACTGTAATATCTTATCCTAGATTTATAGGTCCAGGATATCTATCTAATTTAACAAATATGTCTGGTGTTAAATTAGTTATTAAACATATTCCAGTACCATTTACTGTACTTGCTAAGATGCTTAATAAAGAGATATCTGATTTAAGAAGTAGATATCAACAAGAAAAAGATAGAACAATTCAAGAAAGAATAAGACAAGATGTTGATTCATTAGAATATTTTATCCAACAGTTTACTGCTTCACAAGCTAAGACTTTTGATTTTCAAATGCATATTATGGTTACTGCTAATACTAGAGAAGAACTTGAAATGAAAAAAGTAAATATTAAAAACTATATGGATGCTATGGAACTTAGAGCAGTACCATTAAGATTTGAACAAGAAAGAGTATTAAAATCAATACTTCCTATATTTGAAAAGCAACCAATTGAAGATAGAATAGGAACTCCTATGCCATCTCCAACAATGGCTGCTATGTATCCTTTTATCTTTGATAGTATTAAAGATGATGGATTATCAACATTACTTGGTGTAGATTTCTCTGGTGGTGTAGTATTATTTAATCAATTCTTGTATCAATTAAAAAAAGAAAGCAATAGAAATAATGCTAATATGATTATTTTAGGTACATCAGGTAGTGGTAAATCTACAGCAGCTAAATTAATTCTTAGAAGTCATATCCGAAATGGCTACCAAATAGTAGCAGTAGATCCTGAAGGTGAAATAAGTGAAATGACTAGGATGTATGGCGGTGATGTTGTAGATCTTGGTAAAGGTGGAGAATACGGAATGGTAAATCCACTTGAAGTAATCATGGATGCTGATGAAAACGAAATTAAAAATGGTTTAGGATATACTGTTTTAAATAAAACATTGCAATCATTAAAAGCATTTATGAAATACTATTCTCCTGATATAGAAGAAGATGTACTAGCCCTATTTAGTGGTGTAGTACAAGATACATATGCTAGATTTGGAATAACATTTACATCAGACTTTTCTAAGTTTACATCAAAAGATTATCCAACATTTAGTGATGTCTATATAACAGTAACTAGTAAATTAACATCTATGACTGAGAAAACTCATGAAAGAGATGTAATGGAAAGATTAGAATTAAAATTAAGACCATTAGTTAGAGAATTAAAATACTACTTTAATGGACATACATCGATAAATACAGAAAGTGATTTTCTAGTATTTAATATTAAAGAGTTAATGAATTCTGATGCTAATATAAGAAATGCTTTATTATTTAATGTATTAAAGTTTGCTTGGGGATTATGTTTAAATCCTAATGTAAATACCGTTTTATCAGTAGATGAAGCCCACGTTTTATTAGGAGCAAAAAATGAATTAGGTGCTGAATTCTTAGCTCAAGTACAAAGAAGAGCCAGAAAATACAATACTGGTACAATAATAATAACGCAGCAACCATCAGACTTTGTAGCAGATGGAATATTAATGCATGGTAAAGCAATATTTGACAACTCATCTTATTATTTAGTAATGGGATTAAAGAAACAAGCAGTAGAAGACTTAGCTATGCTAATAGATTTAAATGATAATGAAAAAGAATCAATAAAGAGATTTAGTCAAGGTGAAGCATTATTTGTATGTGGTAATAGAAGAATGCAAATCAATGTAATAGTAACTGAAGATGAATTAGAGTCATTTGGCTCAGGTGGTGGTTTATAACTACTATTAGGTGGTGAGAATTATGGATGAAAAAGAAACTAATAATAGTAAAGCAAAAATGTTATGGAAAAGTTTACCATTAAAGATTAAACTAATAATAATTGGTATTGCTATTGGTTTCTTTTTCTTAATAATTTTTTTAGTTGTTTTAATAACTCCTCTTATGAGTTTAGGAATTATTGAAATAGCTGAAGGAACTACAGGAAGTGGTAGTAGTAATTATTCTTATATTAGTTCTTCAACTAGTTATTGGTGGCCTATTGGTAGTAATGAAACTACTAGTGTAGGTGGAGCCTTATTTGCTGGAGGAGATCCGGTTGCCACTGTTATTACTTCTTATTTTGGTGGTAGAATTCATCCTATTACTGGAGAAAAAAGTAATCATACTGGTACAGATATTGCTTCTTACGGTGGGGCTAATTTAAATATTATAGCAGTTCAAAGTGGTACAGTTATTTATCCTACTAAGAATGATAAAGTTAATTGTTCATCATCAGGTAATGATTTATCTTGCGGTGGTGGATATGGTAATTATGTCATGATTCAACATGCTGATGGTAATATTTCTTTATATGCACATTTATATGAAAATAGTATTACAGTTAGCGCTGGTGATCAAGTTGGTCAAGGACAAGTTATAGGAAAGATGGGAAACAGTGGTCGTTCTACTGGTACACATTTACATTTTGAAGTGAGGGTAAATGGTCAAAGAGTAGATGGACTTAACTATGTTTCTGAAGAGAATCCTAGACCTAAAGATAATAAGGGCTATGTTGGAGGTAATGATAATCAACAAGCTGTTTGTTTATCTTTAAAGAATGCTGGTTACTCTAATAATTCAATAGCGGGTATTATGGGTAATCTTAAGGGTGAAAATTCAGCATTTAATCCTAGTTTAGTTAATGAAATTGATTGTGTGGGTATTGCACAGTGGTGTTTTGGAAGAAAAGATAATTTAAAATCTACTTATGGTAATGATTGGAATAAGATTAATTCACAAGTTGAATACTTATTATATGAATTAAATGATAGATATCCAACAATAAGAAATTATTTAATGGAAAATCATACTATTGATGATACGACTTATTATTTTTGTATGAATTTTGAGAGACCTGGAGAGGGGCCATGTAAGGCTGGTAATAGACAAAAATTTGCTAATGAATTAATAACTTATATTAATAATGGTTGTAATTAAGGAGATAAGATGAAAAAAGATGATATTAGAACTTTTGTAGTAATAATTATAATTTGTACTTTGATAACAGGATTAGTTTTGTTTTTAAATAGGAAAAGTAATAGTGATAAATTAGAAGTTGTTGATGAATATAATAATTTTTTTACAATAACTAATTATGTTAATAATTATTTAGGATATTCTTCTACTTATAATGCTAGTAAATTATATGATGTTTTATATTCTGATTATATTGATAGCAAAGGAATAACTATTAATAATTTATTTGATTATTTAAAAGAATATTCTATTGATACTTCAGTTAAAGTTAGTAAGATTGAATATGTTAGTGTTAAAAATAATTATATTTATTATATTCAAGGTAAACTTAATGAAATGACTTTTGATACAACTAATGTTATTGATAATGATTTTAGAATAATCGTAATAGTGGATTTTGATAATTCTACTTATGCTATATATCCTCTTTCTGATAAAGATGATTACAAGAAGATTATTGATAGTATTAAGAAAATTAATATAGATAGTAATAGTAATAATAGAACTGTTAAATCTGATTTAATTACTAAGGAAAAGATTTGTGTATTATATTTATCTGATTATGTTAATAAGTTAAATTATGATATAGAGGAAGCTTATAAATTACTTGATGATACTACTAAGAAAAATTATTCTTTAGAAAAATTTAAAAGTTATATTAATAATAATTTTGATAAGATTACAACTGATGCAGATAAATGTTTATTTGAGACTGTTGGTGATAAGAGAATATATACTGTTATTGATAAGAATGGTAATAGATATGTTTTTAGAGAAAATAGTATTATGAATTATAAGGTTAATTTTTATTTGAATGATGAAGAAAGTGAATCTTAAGTAAATAAAAGAATATCTTGAAAAATAGATGTTCTTTTTTATTCTAAAACATTTACAATTCAAACTATTAATGCTATAATAAGGTTAGTAATTTTGGAGGACGATAAGTGTATGAAAATAAAAGTAGAAAAGAAAGATTTAATAATATTTATAGCCTTTTGTGTATTTTTATTATATTTATGTGCAATAGGTGTATTAAATGCCTCTAGTATAGCAACTGAAGGAAAGTTTTATGGCTTTTTACCATTTAAAGCCTTTACTCCAAGATATATAGGAATGACATTTTTCTTATTTTTAGCAGCCCTAATAGGAATTTTTATGGCCGTAAAATCCTATATCTTTGATCGTGATAAAGGCTTTGGTATTACGATAGGTGGAAAAAAAGAGAAAGGTTATTCAAGATGGGCAACTGATAGAGAATTCAAAAATGGTTTAGTAGAAGTAAACATTAAAGATGAAAAAATAGATGCCGCTGGTATAGCCTTACATAGTAAGAAAGGCAAAATGTGGGTAGATAATGGCGAAGATCATTACTTAGTAATGGGTGCTACTGGTTCAGGTAAAACTGTAATAGTAGCAAAACCAATGATAAAGTTATTAGCTAAACATAATGAATCAATGATTTTAACTGACCCTAAGGGTGAACTATATGAGGAGACAGCAGAGCTTTTAAAAGCTGAAGGATATAATATAATAACATTAAACTTTAGAGATCCACAGCATGGTAATGCATGGAATCCAATGAGTTTACCATATCAATTATATAAAGAAGGAAATACTGATAAAGCAATAGAATTATTAGATGACTTAGCGTTAAATATATTATATGAAGAAAAAAATAGCGGAGACCCATTCTGGGAAAAAACAGCTGCCGATTATTTTACAGGGTTAGCCCTAGGTTTATTTGAAGACGGAACTCCAGAACAAGTAAACTTAAATAGTTTGAATTTAATGTGTAGTTTAGGAGAAGAAAGATTTGGCGGGCCAAACAACAATTACATTAAAGAATACTTTAATGGTAAAGATCCATCAAAACCAGCATATATAAATGCTTCTGGTACAGTATTTACTGCTGACGAAACAAAGCAAGGTATTATAGCTACATTTAAACAAAAAATTAAATTATTCTCTTCAAGAGAAAACTTATCTGAAATGTTATCTTATAGTGATTTTGATATGCGAAATATTGGAAGAAATAAAACTGCTGTTTTTTTAATTGTTCAGGATGAAAAGAAAACATTACATCCACTTGCTACTATATTTATCAAACAATGTTATGAAACACTAATAGATGTTGCCCAAGAAAGTGGTGGAAAGTTACCATTTAGAACTAATTTCATTCTAGATGAGTTTGCTAATATGCCACCTTTAAAAGATGTAACTACTATGGTAACAGCAGCAAGAAGTAGATTAATAAGATTTACATTTATAATTCAGAACTTTGCGCAATTAACTCAAGTATATGGTAAAGAAAATGGTGATACCATTCGTGGTAACTGTAACTTAGTATATTTAATAAGTAGTGAAATAGCAGCCCTAGAAGAAATAAGTAAAATGTGTGGTGAAGTAAAGTCTAAAGAAAAAGAAAAGACTGCTTCGACACCACTTGTTACAGTAAGTGATTTACAAAGATTAAATAAATTTGAAATCATAGTTTTAAGAAGAAGAATGTTTCCATATAAAACTAGATTCCAAACAGACTTTGAGGTAGATTGGGGTAGAACATATCCTAAATCAGTTCCACCAGTACGTCAAAAGAAAGAATTAGAATTATTCGACATAAGAGAATTTGTTAAGGAAAAGAAAAAAGAAAAGATGGAAGCCATGGGAGGTAACCCATTCCCAGGAGCAACTGGTGCAACTCCATTTGGAGCACCAAATCCATTTATGGGAATGTCTAATCCATTTAGTGGAGGATTGCAACCATTTATGGGTGCTAATGATAGTTCAGAAGCTTCAGATACAAGTTTTAATATAGATGACTTGGTTAAGAAAATAGATGCTAAAATAGCAGAAATAGAAAAAGAAGAGGAACAAACTAAAGAAGTAGAAGAAAAGAAAAATTCACCATTTGAAGAACTAGTTTCAAATAAAACAAATCAAGTAGTAGATGTTCCTTCAGAAGAAGTACATAAAGAAGTGCCTACTGCACCTGCTGTTGAACAAACACCAACAAATGTTGAGCAAACACCAGTAAAAACAGAAACTATATCAAATATGTATCAAGATAATACTAATGATGATGATTTCTTTGATGATTTTTTCAGTGATGATTAAGAGTATTTAAAACTCTTTTTTCTTTTTGTTACAATTAAAATTTGCTTGACAACATTGTAAAACTAAGATACAATTAAATTGTATAGTTTAAATTAAAATTAATAATTTTTTCTATAATATATAATTAAAGAATGGAGGTGTTCAGATGAATGAAACAGTTTTCTCCATTTTACTATTTGTTCTTGGATTAATTGTTGGACTAGTTAGCATTATAGTTATAAATATTTTAAAGAAAAAAAATCAAGAAAAAGAAGCAGATTCAATAATCGAAAAAGCAAAGAAAGATGCAGATAAAATTAAAAGAGAATCTTTATTTGAAACTAAAGAAGAAATACATAAATTAAAAATTGAAGCGGATAAAGAAATAAAAGAGAAAAAAGGCGAAATAAAAGAGCAAGAAGAAAGACTTCTTCAAAGAGAAAATAATATTGATCGCCGTGATTTAGCAATGCAAAATAGAGAAAATTCTCTAGAGGAAAGAGAAAATAATTTATTAGAAAAACAGCAAAAAATTCAAGACGCAAAAGAAGAAATGGAACAGATTAAGAAACAAGAACTAGAAGAATTAGAAAAAATAAGTAAATACAGCAAAGAACAAGCAAAAACTGAAATAATGAAAATCGTTGAAGAAAAAATGTCAAAAGAAATAACAGCATATATCAAAGAAAAAGAGGCTGAAGCCAAATTAGAAGTTGATGAAAAGAGTAAAGAATTGCTAGTAGGCACAATGCAAAAATATTCAGCAGATATTACTAGTGAACAAACAGTATCTGTAATAGCATTACCTAATGATGAAATGAAAGGTAGATTAATTGGTAGAGAAGGAAGAAATATTAGAACAATAGAATCAGTAACAGGTGTTGATTTAATAATTGACGATACTCCAGAAGCTATTGTAATCTCAAGTTTTGATCCATTAAGAAGAGAAATAGCAAGGCTTACTCTAGAAACATTAATTAAAGATGGCAGAATTCATCCGGCTAGAATAGAGGAATTATATGCTAAGACATGTGCAGACGTAAGAACTGCTATTAAAGAGTATGGTAAAAATGCCTTATATAAACTTGGATTATCTAAAATGGATCCTGAATTAGTAGAAATAGTAGGAAAGTTACACTTTAGAAGTAGTTATGGTCAAAACGCCTTAAAGCACTCTATGGAGGTTGCTAATTTATCCGGTATATTAGCAGGTGAATTAGGAGAAAATGTCAATCTTGCTAAAAGAGCAGGTTTACTTCATGATATTGGAAAAGCAATTGATTTTGAAATGGAAGGAAGCCATGTAAAAATTGGTGCTGATCTAGCTAAAAAATATGGTGAAGATGAAGTTGTTATAAATTCTATAGCTTCTCATCATGGAGATGTACCACCAACAAGCATTATAGCGTCTATTGTTTCAATAGCAGATTCAATCTCAGCATCACGTCCAGGTGCTAGAAATGATTCTTCAGAAAATTATATTCAAAGATTAGAAGAATTAGAAGCAATAGGTAATGATGTTTCAGGCGTTGAAAAAGCATATGCCGTCCAAGCTGGTAGAGAACTTCGTGTAATGGTAAAACCTGAAGAAGTAGATGATTTAACAGCATATCAAATAGCTAGAGAAATCAAAGAAAAAATAGAAAATGAATTAAAATATCCTGGTACTATAAAAGTAACAGTAATAAGAGAAACAAGATGCACAGAAGAGGCTAAATAGTCTTTTCTGTTTTCTCTAAAGGAGTATAATTATGCTAGAAAAATTAACATTAGAAGAAAAAATTGGTCAAATGTTTATGTTTGGAATAAACAGTTCCAATACAGAAGGGATTTTAGAATTAATCAAAAACAATCAAATAGGAGGAGTAATTCTTTATAAAAAAAATTATTCCTCTTATAGTGAAATGTTAACTTTAATCAATAAATTAAAAGATGCTAATAAAGGAAATAAAATACCCTTATTCGTAGCGGTAGATGAAGAAGGTGGCCGTGTAAACAGAATGCCATCAGAAATAAAAAATTTAAAAAGTATTAATAAGTTTTCTAAGTTAGAAGACAAGAAATTAATAAAAAAGCATTCTGAAATAATATCCAAAATGTTATATAATACTGGTATCAATATGAATTTTGCTCCAGATTTAGATATCGATAATAATTCATCAAGTAAAGTTATAAAAGATAGATGTTTTTCTGATAATGTTGATATAGTAAAAGAATATGGAATACTATATATGGAAGAAATGCAAAAAAATAATGTAATTTCTATTATTAAGCATTTTCCAGGACATGGAATAACAAAAAAAGATTCTCACATATTATTACCGTATACTTTTAATTATAAAGAAGTATTAAATAAGCATATATTACCATTCAAAGAAGCAATAGATAATGGTTGTGATGGTATAATGATAAGTCACATAGTTATAAGAAAACTAACCCAAGGATTACCATCATCCTTATCAAAAAAATTAATAAAAGAATATTTAAGAGAAAAACTTCATTATGACAATTTAGTAATAACTGATGATATAAGAATGAAACCAGTTGATTTATTATATAAAAGTGTTTCATTAAAGAAAGCTTTTACATCGGGAGCAGATATTATCCTATTTAAATATCGTAAAGAAGATTACAAAGTAATAAATAAAGTAATAAAAATGGTAAAAACAGGTAAAATAAAAGAAGAAGATATCGACAAATCAGTGACTAGAATACTCAGAATAAAAGAAAAATATAATATATCAGATAAGAAGAAGATAAATGGTTGTAATATTGAAGAATTAAATAAACAAATAGAAGAATTAAACAGTATTTTAAATTAAATATCTAAAATAGATGTTTAATTTTTCTTTATTTTTATACATAAAAATGTTATAATGTATATAGATAATTAACAGGAGGTAAAAAAGCATGGGATTATTTAATAAGATAAAAAATGTCTTTTTAAAAGACAAAGAGGCAGCAAAATATGAAGAAGGACTTACTAAAACAAGAAAAGAATTTTCAACTGAATTAGCTAAGTTATCCAAGAAGTATAAGAATATTGATGATGATTATTTTGAGGAATTAGAAAATATTCTAATAATGGCAGATATTGGTGTAAATACAGTTGTAAAATTTGTTGATAAATTAAAGAAAAGAGTAAAGGAAGAAAATATAAAGGATAGTGAAACTCTAAAAGAAATAATAATTGATGAACTATTAATAATGTATGTAAATAATGGCGTTTTAAAAAGTAAAATAAATTATAGTGAAGAAGGGCCAACCGTAATTCTCTTTATTGGTGTTAATGGAGTTGGAAAAACAACAAGCATCGGAAAAATTGCCAATAAATTAAAAAAAGAAGGCAAAAAAGTTCTATTAGTAGCGGGGGATACCTTTAGAGCAGGTGCCATCGAACAAATAGAAGAATGGGGAAAAAGAACCAATATTGATGTTGTTAGCACTAAATCAAAAGATCCATCAGCGGCAGTATATGATGGCGTTGACAAAGGAATAAAAGAAAATTATGATGTAATCCTAATAGATACAGCAGGAAGACTTCAAAATAAAGTAAACTTAATGAATGAATTATCCAAAATGAATTCCGTAATAAAAAAACTGATTCCTAATGCTCCACATGAAACACTTTTAGTAGTAGATGCTACTTCAGGACAAAACGGAATATCACAAGCTAAAGCCTTTAGTGAAGTAACAGATATAACAGGAATAGTCTTAACCAAATTAGATGGAACAGCTAAAGGTGGCATAGTTCTTGCTATTAAAGAAGAAGTAAATATACCAGTAAAATATGTAGGACTAGGAGAACAAGAAGATGATTTAGAAGCCTTTGATATTGAAAAGTATATTTATGGTTTATTTAAAGATTTATAAGAAATAGAAAGGGAGATAAAAAATGAAAAAAGAAGAAAAAACATCAAAAATAAAAAAGAAGAAAGAAGAGAAATATAAATTAGTAGACGCTGAAAGATTAAAAAAAGTAGAACTAATAATATCTTTAATAGTAGGAATTATATTCCTAGTATTATTAGTCCTTTCCATAATAAATGTTGTCTTTTTACCAGCAACACTAATATTATTTGCTTTATTCTTATTTTGCATTTGCTACTATTACATTGAAGATGAATCAAAGAAAAAAATGGTATATATACTATTTGGATTAGGAGTATTACTAATAGTTATTGAAGTAATATATACATTAGTAAAAATAATTTAATGGAAAAAAGAGAATATTTAATAATACTATATGATTTCTATAGTGAACTATTAAGTGATAAACAAAAAGAACATTTTGAAGATTATTATTTTAATAATTTATCATTAGGAGAAATAAGTGAAAATGAAAATGTAAGTAGAAATGCTATTCATAAAAGTATAAAGTCAATAGAAAATAAATTATATTTTTATGAAGAAAAATTAAAATTATATCAAAAGTCACAAGAGTTAAATACACTATTAGCGAATATTAAAGATGAAAAATTAAAGAAAGATATAAAAAATATATTGTAGGAGAATACCATGACAAATCGAAAATATAAAATGTATTATGATTATAAAAAAAGAACAAACGGTGGTTTTTTAGATGCCATCTTTCTATCTGGCATAATGGTAAGTGGATTAATATTAATCCTTCTCTCACTAGGAGGCAAATAAATGAAAAGTATATTAGAAAGATTTTCAGATAATTTAACTGAAGTAGAATACATAACAAATCCTGCTATAGCAAGGGATGAAGAAATAAAAAAATTAATTTTAGTACTACTAACACCAGAAAAATCAGCTGTACTAGTAGGTAAGCCAGGTATTGGTAAAACCGCTATAGTTGAGGGTCTAGCTTATCGTATTCAAAGGCATGAAGTACCAAAAGCCTTAGATGGTTATACTATATATCGTGTCAATACAACAGCATTATTAACTAATAATGGTGAAGAAAATAGAGTCCTTAAATTAGTAGAAGAATTAAAACAAAAAGAGAAAGTAATTTTATTTATTGACGAAATACATACATTAATAGGTAATGATGCAGCAGGAGCTTTAGACCTAGCTAATATGTTTAAAGAAGGACTAAGTCGTGGAACAATTAAAATGATTGGTGCTACTACAACATATGAATATGAAAGATATATCATGCGTGATAAAGCCTTCTTAAGAAGGTTTGAAAAAGTAGATGTATCAGAACCAACTGAAGAAATGACCGTAGAAATTCTTTTAAAAACATTACCTAAATTAGAAAAACAAACAGGAGTAATTCTTCCTTATACTGATTTTATTAAGGAAAAAATAATGAAATTCATTGTAAATATGACAACAGAATTTAAAAGAGTATATGAAATATCATCTAGATATCCTGATATAGCTTTAGTAATATTAAGACAATGTTTCTCTAATGCTATATATGAAGATCGTAAAACAATAGATTTTAAAAATATATATGATGCCGTAAGAACAACCAAAGCCGTATATCCAGATGTAATAAAAAAAGAATTGGTAAACTTTAAAGAAATATTTAAAGATGAGTTAAAAGCAGAAAATATAGTTATAGAATAAGAAACAAAATCTTATTCTTTTCTTTACATAAATCATAAAAGTGTGATATACTTATAATGGTGGTAGAATGAAAAAAGTAGTAATAAACATTTTAATCATTTTGTATTTCTTAGTAGCGGTCATTGTTACATATTTACTACTATCATATAACAAATATAATATTGTTGAAACAGATAATAAATATGTATTAACTCTTAAAGAAAAAAATCCTGATTTTAAAGAAAGTGATTTATTGGTAGTAAAAAAATCAAATGATTATAACAAAGGCGATTATGTATTTTATTATGATACATATGCTGCCAAAGTAACAGTAAAATATGCTAAGATAGAAAATGTGAAAACAATAAATGATGATGAAAAAGAAATACAATTAGAAAACGATTTAATATTATCGAGTGAAAATATTTTAGGAAAGAAACAAAATACAACTACTTATAAAACATTAGGAGCAGTCTTCAATACTTTGACATCAAAATGGGGATACTTATTTATCATAATATTTCCAATGTTAATTGCTTTCGTTTATGAGATATATGCAATATTTAAAGAGATAAAGAAAAAGAAGTAGCAGATGAAAATAAATAAAGCAAAGATAAAAAAGTATCTAAAGAACCTAAAAATAAAGAAAAAGATAATAGAATTAAAAGAAAAGATAATAGAACTAAAAAGAAAATTAGATAAACATGGTAAGAAAGGCTATATTGTATTAGGAATAATATTGGTATTCCTTCTAACGACAATAACATTTGGAAGATATATATATAATGAAATAAGAGACTTCTATCTGTCAAGTAAAAACTTTTACTTTAATAGTGATAAATTAACAGCAAATAGAGCTATTTACCAAGTAGATAATTGGTCAGCAGTAGACCCATATACTATAACAATAAACTTAAATAATAGTAAAAATAATTTAGTTCACACAAGCAGTGATATAAATTATGAAATAAGTTATGTATGTTCAAGTAATGTTTTATGCAGTGTAAATAGTACAGGAGGAACTCTTTATAGCAGTGAAGGTTCTAGTTACTTTAATGCAGTAATGACTCCTAATGACATTTTTAAAGTAGGAGATGAAGCCTTCATAGAAATAACCGTCAAGAGTACATATCCATATAAAAAGACATTACGAGGAAGATTTATTCTTAAAGTAGGTAAAAGTGGTTTATCATATACTATTGATGATAAAAAAGGAAGACCATATTTCAATTTTAATATAACAAATACTATTGACTATTATTTAGTAAAAGAAGCCTTTGGAAATTACTCAGTAAATGATAGAATTGATAGATTAACATACATATCACTAGAAGACATTGATAAAAGAAAATGCTTGTCCGCAGAAGTAACGCTAACATTTGATCCGGAAAAAGTAATATTAGATACGACTAATACAGCGTATCTAAAAAAAGAAAACTATACTATAGTAAAGATAAATGGTTATGATTACATAAATAGTATAACTTTTAGAATGGATTCAGAGTCAAGTGAAGTGGTAAAGTTTTACAAAGCAGATACTAATTTAGATTATACATATCCAATAGTAAATAATACATCAATAATAAACTTTAATTATTCAGAGTAGGTGGTGAAAGAATGGCTAATAATATAGCAAGGGAATATATTGATTTCTCTAAGAAAAATATTACAAAATATCTAAAAATAATATTAGATAAATATTATGCCAAGAAAATAGTAGACCCCTTATTAGAAGTCTATATAAATGTTAGATATTATAATAATGAAGATATAAAATATAAAAACTTTATATCAAACATTAATTATTATCTAAGACAAAAAGCTATTGAAATGAAAGAAAATGAAGATGAAGATACTATCTTTAAAATAAAAAATACTTTCTATCTATTTAAATATATATTATATTTTGATAATGTCGAAGAATATGAATCATTAAAAAAAGTAATATTAGAAATAAATGAATATCGGAATGAAGAACTAGGATTAAATGATGAAACTTTTATTGATTCTCTTTATGAATTAGTAAAAGAAAATGAAAGCCGCAAAGATAAATATCTAAAATCTTTTGATAGTGAAAAGTTTAGTGTATCATTAATAAAAACTAATAACAAAAAAGTTTATCAAGTAAAACTAGATAACACTATTAAATTTAACAGAATATATAGTGAGTATTCAATAAATAAAGTATATAGTGAAGGAATAGTAAATGAACAAAAAAGCTTTATTACATACTATTTAACTTCTAAAAGAATCTTAGAAAATGCTATTAAGGGAGAATTTGATACTAATTTAATCGTAGATTTTCCTATCAGTATTTTTGATAAAGAACAAAAATTAAATAGATTAATAAATATAATAGATAATGAAATAGTAAAGAATAATATTATAATAAAGTTTAAGTATTCTGACTATTTAGTAAATAAAGATCAAATAAATACTTGGATAAAAGATGGCTTTCAAGTAGCAGTAGAAATAGATGAAGGATATAATTATGATGATTCAAGTAAATTATGGTTAGATATTTTTACATATGTAATAATAGATACAAACAAACAAAACTTTTTTGATGAAGAAAAAGTAATAATAGAATAGTAAAGTAGGTGCAGTATGGATACATTTTTTAGATTTCTATATGAATTTTTAGAACAATTTTTTACTTCCTTTATCCTGATGTTTAAAGGCTTAGTAAATGGAATAATAAATATGTTTAATATAAAAGAATATGTTGGTATAATTAATTTTTATAAAGATGATTTTAGTGTTCCTGAATGGATATTAGTAGTCTTAGCCATCATAATAGTTTTAGCCATAATAGGAGGCTTAGGATTTATTATCTATTTCATTATAAGAAAGTATTTAAAATTCCATAAAACAGTAGTAGAAGAAGAATCTCTTCTTGAGGAGGTAGCTTCTCTAAATAATCAAGTAGCGGATCTTATGGCCGAAAAAGAAAGTATTCTTGCCATGAAAGTATCACAACTAGGATTAAAGCCAGGTGAATCACCAGAGATAGAAGAAACAGATAAACCAAAAGAAGATGTTGATACTACTAAGAGTAGATTCCCTAAACTAACAGCGGTCGATACTGAATTTGCTAAATATAAAATAGTAAACTATGGTGATAGTTTTACCCTTGAAGAATTAGTAGAGACATTTAGAAATTTTGCAGCATCTAAATTAAAATTATACTATAAATCAGAAATGATAAGATTATTCATATCAGCACTAGCCTCAACCAAACTAGTAATATTACAAGGTATATCTGGTACTGGTAAAACCTCTTTAGCCTATGCTTGGGGAAAATTCTTAAAACATGATTCCTGTGTTGCTTCAGTACAGCCATCATGGAGAGATAGAACTGAGTTATTTGGCTATTTCAATGAATTTACTAAAAAGTTTAATGAAACAGAAGTATTAAAAGAACTTTATGTCGCAGGTTATACTGATGATATATATACCGTAATACTAGATGAAATGAACATTTCCAGAGTAGAGTATTATTTTGCTGAAATGTTATCTATTCTAGAGATGCCTAATAAAGACGAATGGATTGTAGAATTAGTATCTAGTTCTTGGCCAGACGATCCCAAAAACATTGTTGATGGTAAATTAAAAATACCTGCTAATGTATGGTATATTGGAACAATCAATAACGATGACTCCACATTTATGGTAACAGATAAAGTATACGATAGAGCTATGCCTCTAGACATTAATGATAAAGGTCAAGTATTTGAACCAATTGATACCGAGGCCCAAGATATAAATTATTCATACCTAGATAAATTATTTAGTGAAGCAATGAAAGATAATCCAATATCAGAAGATACTCTAAATAAGATAAATGAAATGGATGATTATGTTATCAAACACTTTAGAATAGCTTTTGGTAATCGTATCGTAGCTCATATGAAAAAGTTTGTACCAGTATATGTTGCCTGTGGTGGTGATGAAGTAGATGGTGTAGATTACTTTATAGCTAGAAAAATACTAAGAAAATTTGAACAATTAAATATATCATATATTCGTGATGAAATTGATGGATATATAGAATTTCTAGATAAAACCTTTGGTAAAGGAAAAATGAAAGAGTGCGAAGAGTATTTACTTAGATTAAAAAAATTAACGTAGGAGGCCTATAATGAATGAATTAGAAATAATGAATTTATATACAGAAGCAAAAGAAGATAAAAATAACAAATTTTTTGAAAATATAAATTCAAATCTTCATGTAAAAACAGCCTATGACCGAGTAAATACTAACTTTGAATGGCTTGAGATAATGGAAGATACTATCAGATATTTAGATAATATCTTAAGAAATCCAAATCGATTTATAGTAAATGAAGAAGATATTGTAAAAATAGAATTAGCTCGTCGTGTAACTGTTGAAAGTATTAAGCACTTATCTAAAAATACCAATTTAATACAAGATTACAATAAAGAAACAGGAGATGTGCGCCCTAGTAAAATATTAAATATCAATAAAGAAGAGAGTTTTGATACTTATGAAAATCGTTTCATTTATAGTTTAATAAAAAATATGAAATTCTATATTGATAGAAAAAAACGTAATTTAGTAGAAGAATCCTATAGTAAAGATGATAAAAAATTAGAGTATAGTGCCAATAGTAGTCTTGGTAAAGAAAAAATAGATATAACAATGACTATTAATTCTAAAAAAGATGATAAGAAAAGTAATAAAGATGACTCTGGCTTAACTATATCTGAAAGAATAGAAAAGTTAGAGACACAAATATCTGACTTAACATCATCATCAGTATATCAAACAATAGATAAAAAGCATATATCTTTAGTAACATCTCCAATTAAGAAAACAAATGTAATACTTAAAAATGTTAATTTCCAATATGCTGTAAAATTATGGAATTATATGCAAACTCATATGGAAGATGATACCAAAAAAGATAAAGGAAATAATGATTATTATGATGATGGTAAAATAAAAAAATTAATAGATGAATCATTCCTATTAGATTACTTAGTTTTAGATTCTATAGGTAAAGAAGAAGAAAAAGTATCTAAAACAGAACTATCTGAGAAACTAGTAGGTAATATGATAGAAAAAGTCATAACCATGGATTCAACTATTGATGAAAAGAAATTAAAAGATTTAATAGATAAACAATATAGTATAATAAAATATAAAACTGTAGTAAATGAAAAACAAATAGAAGAAATATATAAAAAATATATGGATAAATATTTAGAAGATATAAAGTTAATAGAAATATAGTGGTGATAAATATGATAGAAAGAATAAAAAATAATAAAGCCTTAAAAATATTATTAATGATTATTAAAGCAATAATATCTTTATTTATAGTAATAGTAATTAGTATAATCTTTATTCAAAGAATATCAAATAATAAACTATCACTAGGCGGATATAGTATCTATACAATTATAACTGAAAGTATGGAACCAAAATATAAAGTATATGATATGGTTATTTCTAAAAATATAAATACTGAAGAAATAGTAGTAGGAGACGATGTTGTATATCGAGGAATGAAAGATGATTTTGCTGGTAAAATAGTAACCCATAGAGTAATAAAGAAAGAAAAATTACAAGGAAAAACATACTTTCATACTAAAGGTATAGCTAATGATATTGAAGATCCTTTAGTAGAAGATAACCAAATATTAGGTAAAGTAGTATATAAAAGTATAGTACTAAGTTTAATAAGTAAAGTAGTAAATAATCCATATGGCTTTTATTTTGTAGTATTTGTACCATTTGCAATATTACTAGTAATGGAAGTAATAGATATCATTGATGAAAGAAAAGAAAAAAAGTCTAAGTAGGTGATACTATTGAGTGACAAAAAGAAAGAAAAAAGAAAAAGAAGAATTAGATTAAGGACAATATTTCTTTTAGCTATAACTTTAGCTTCAAATAGTTTTGCTTGGTTTATATATTCAACTAAAGTATCCAATAATATAACTGCTAAAGTAAGAAGTTGGCACGTAAACTTTGAAGTAGGAGCAGGGGAAATGGGTGAAGAATATATTGAAATAAATATAGATTCTTTATATCCAGGTATGGAAGATTACCAGAAGGTATTAAGAGCCACCAATAGTGGTGAAGCTGATGCTCGTATTAAGTATGAAATAGAAAAAGCAAATATTCTAGGAAGTGATCTTCTAAGTTTAAATTTAACTGATGAACAAATTATAAATAAAATAAGAAATGATTATCCATTTACTATTGATTTTAATGTTTCTAACGAGGTTATTCCTAAAAATGGTGGCGAAGCAAGTATAACTATTAACGTTACTTGGCCATATGAAAATGGTAATGATTCAGAAGATACATATTGGGGTAATAAAGCTTATGATTATCATAAACAAAATAGTACTTTACCAAGTATAAGTTTAATAGTAAAGATAACTGCAGTACAAGTAGATGAATAAAATTATTATATACCTCCAGTGCCTTAGGTCACTAGGAGGTTTTATAATGCCAAAGGTCATTATAAAAAAAGTTTTGAGCTTATAATCTCAAAACTAATAGTTATTATTTAAGTTGGATAAATGATAAATTAACATTCATTTTAGCTGTTTTACCATTTTTAGTAGCCTCAGTATCTGCTGTGTTATCCATAGTACTATTTTCTCCATCATCCCATATAACATACACTCTAATATAAATAGGAGCAGTATTATTAGCTTGTAATACTTCATTGGTTATTGATTGATTATCTCTATTTAAATCAACAACATTTCCATTATTAATAGAATATTTAGTAGCTACTAAATCACTGACAGCACTATCATCATTGACAGAAAAATTAATATTATATTTAAATGAAACATCTGCTTCTGTAGCATCTATAACTAAATCAAAATATCCTTCACTAGTAGGAGCAATAATACCACTAGCAATATTTTCATTACCATCAAATACTGGTACAATAACTGCATCAGCAGTATTTCCTTCACGAATATCTTTATTATTAACTAAAATTCTCCACCTAGCTACATTAATGCTAGCATTCTCGCTAGTAGAAGTTAAATACTTAGCATAAGATTCTTGTATAAAGAAAATACATAAAACAAATGATAAGAAAGCAAGAATATAAATAAAATGTTTCCTCTTCATTAACATCACCTATTATATAAAAATTATAGCATAATAATAATTAATAAGCAATATAATGTCTAATATAATGTAAAATTATCATGAGTTAATTGTACAAGTACAAGAATTATGATACAATAAAAAGAGAAGGTAAGGGAGTAGACATGGCTAAAAATGTAGTGGTAAAAGCAGAAAAAGTTTATGGTAGAAAAAAGAAATATAGTAGTATAAAATTAATATTATCTATATCCATTTTAGTATTAGCTTTAGTATTTATCGTATTAGGAGTAATATATAAAGGTGGAAAGTTTACAATAACACTTGATAAAAGATTATCTTCAGAAAGTGGTATTGTAATATATGAAGATTCAGAAATTAAAGAATCAAAAAGAAAATTATCTGCTAGAGACTTAGAATTTATGGATAATATATCAATAGATTGGATACCAAAAAATATAGATACTGAAAGTAATGGCTCGCATAATGGAGAAAATTATATAGCTTATACTTTCTATATAGAAAATGAAGGCGAAGAAGCAATCAATTATTGGTATTCTATAATAATTGATGATGTTATAAAAAATGTTGATGAAGCTGCTAGAGTAATGGTATATTTAAATGGTGATAGAAGAGTATATGCTAAAGTAAACTCTTATACTAATGAGCCAGAAAAAGATACCTTACCATTTTATAGCAAAGATGAAGCAGTGTTAGAACAAAGAAAAGATTTTAAACCAGGAGATATTGATAAATTTACTATTGTAATATGGCTTGAAGGCGATGATCCAGATTGCATAGATAATATTCTTGGTGGTGAAATAAAAATGCATATGGAAATAAGAGAAGAACATAAGGAAGAGAGTAAGAATAATGAAAAAGAATAAGAAGAAAGAAAAAAAGAGAAGATATCGTTTATTTTATCTATTATTACTATTATTAATTACAACATTATCATTATCTGTTTCATCATATGCCTGGTTTACTACTAATAGATTAGTAAGAGTAGATTTATTAAATGTAAATGTTAGAGCTCAAGGAGGAATAGAAATATCTGTTGATGGAACTAATTGGAAATCTTCTGTTTCTGTTGATGATATAATAACTGCTAGCGATACATATCCAACTAATACTAATCAAATTCCTCAAACATTAGAGGCTGTATCAACAGTAGGTAAAATAGATAATGGTAAAATAACTATGTATCATGGTAATGCTGTTAATAATGCTACTGGTAACTATGTACTTGAAACAACTAGAAGTATTGAGGTGGCATCAGCAGGAGAAAATAGTCCTGGTAAATTTATTACTTTTGATTTGTTTTTAAAAACTAATAATAATACTCAGTTATATCTAACGCCTGAATCTAATGCTACTTATGGTGGAAATAAATCTGTAGGAATAGAAAATGCTGTTCGCTTTGCCTTTGTTGAAGAAGGAACAACATTTACTGGAGCTCCACTTGGAACTATTCAGTCAATGACTACTAGTGACCAGAGTAAAGTTCATATCTGGGAACCTAATTATGATACACATACTGAATATGGTATTGAAAATGCTAGAGATGTTTACCAAATGAATATAACTAGTCCATCAGAGCCATTAAATTATGATGGTGTCTTAAATGAAATACCTAAGATAGCGGGCGTTACTACTAATAATGCTAGTGAAAATAAATATCCTATGTATTTTAGTAGAGTAAAAGTAGATTATTATACTAAGAATAATTTTGATAATAATGTTCAAATCTTTAGTATCAATAGTGGTATTACTAAGATAAAAGTATATATGTGGATTGAAGGACAAGATGTAGACTGTGAAAATAATGCTGCCATTGGTAATGTAGCTTTAAATTTAAGTTTTAGTACAAATCCAGCATAATATAACACAGCTATATGGTGAGAATACCTTGAGTAAATTTCTCTTTCTATATACATTATATTATAAATATTTAAACGATTATCACGCAAAGATGGTACATACGTATTATATGCAAAAATCTTGTAACCACCTATAAATAAAGAGTTTATAAATTAAATAAAAAATAGTCAAAAAAAACATTGACTACAATAACCAATTAATATATAATGTTTATGCGGTAATACCTAGTGGTGTTCTCTCCTTTTTTAAGTATCTTAAGGAAGGGGTGATTCTATGTTTCAAAGTTTTCTTATAAAGGGGGTTTTGAAATGGAACTAGTCCTAGCATTTGCTTGGATTACTCTAGTTACACTATATTTCATATATAGTAGTAACCTTAGAAAATAAGTAAAATAGAGCACCAAGGCAGTGCTCTGTATACAATACGGAGAGAACACCTTCACAACTAGGTGTTACCCATTTTTATTATGAGTAAATTTCTCTTTCCATATACATTATATGATATTTTAATAAAAATAGCAATAGACTTATTGAAAATAAAAAAAGTTTATGATAAAATTAATACATAAAGTATGAAAGGAGGCCCTACCTATGAAAGTATTAGATATAGTTAACAACAAGTTAATTTTCGGGGGGGGGGTGTAATTTAAGTATAAATAATAATATTAATAAAGACTATGAAGTAACTAGTAGTAATACTAGTCTTTCATAGTCTTTTTGTTATGGAGGAAATTATGAATAAATACAAATTATATATGATAGTTGGAATAGTATTATTAGTATTATCTATTGCTGGTAGTTTAGCTTATTATGTATGGAGTAGTAGTACTACTAGTATCGCAGGTAACTTATGTCTACCAGAGATATATTTTACGGGAGGAGCTACGATTAATGGTAAATTAAAACCAGTATCATCTAAAGAAGAAGGATTAATAAAAGAAATTGAAGTAAATTTACATAAGACATGTAATAATGATACAGCGGTTATGAACTTATATTTAAGTTTAGATCTTCTTCCTACAGCCTTACAAGAAAATACTTTTGTCTATGAATTATATAATGGTAATAATGAAAGAATATCAAGTGGTAACTTTAGTGATAAGAAACAAGGTGATACTATAACACTAGCTAGTAATGAAATAGTAACTAGTGATGTATCTATATATACCTTATATATTTATATAGATGGTAATAGAGATAATCCAATTACTATGAGTAATAATAGTTTTAGATTTAATATCTATGGAGAAGGAACTGGAGCTATATATAAAGAAAATGTAATACAAAATGAAACTACACAACCCTCTAGCTCATCATCAACATTTCTAAATACTGAAGTATTAAGAAATCAAATAGAATCTATAACAATAGAGAAAAATAATATAGTACCAAGTGATGCAAAATATAGTAAAGATATATCATCAAAACAAGATGGTAGTGTAATGTTATGGTATACAGATAAAGATAATAATAGTTTATATGAAGTATCAATAGGTAGTGAGAATGGTTCACTAGAAGCTAACACTAATGGTAGTGGTATGTTCTCTTACTTAGATAATGTAGATACTCTAGATCTAACTGGTTTAGATACTAGTAATATGACTAGTATGTCTTATATGTTCTATAACAGTAATAGTTTAAAAAGTATTAACTTATCAAATTTTAATACCTCTAAATTATTGTATGCAAATAATATGTTTAATGGTTGCACCTCTCTTGAAAGTCTTGATTTATCAAATTTTAATACATCAAAGGTAACTAATTTCAGTAATATGTTTAGAGACTGTCAAAAAATGAAAGAAATTAATTTAAGTAATTTTGACACATCAAGTGCTACTACTTTTGCAAATTTATTTCATAATTGTAGTTCATTAACTACTTTAGATTTAAGTAGTTTTAATACAAATAAAGTAACATATATGGGATCGATGTTTTATAACTGTAGCTCACTAACAAGTCTTGATTTATCAAACTTTAACACGAGTAATGTTATTAATATGGGATATGGAATGTTTTATAATTGTAAATCATTAAAAGAATTAGATTTAAGTAATTTTGATACAAAGAAAGTTATTGATTTTTCAGATATGTTTAATGGTTGTAGTTCATTAGAAAATATTGAACTCTCAAGTTTTGATACAACTAATGCAACTAATATGGCAAATATGTTTTATAATTGTAAATCATTAAAACAATTAGATTTAAGTAGTTTTAATACAAGTAAAGTAACAAACATGTCTAAAATGTTTCTGCAAAATAATGAAATCAATACTATATATGTATCAGAAAAATGGAACACATCAAATGTTACTAGTTCTTCTCTTATGTTTCATTCATGTACTTCTCTTGTTGGAGCAGTCCCATTTGATAGTAGTAAAACAGATATAAGTATGGCTAATTATACTAATGGATATTTAACATATAAAAGTAATAATTAATATAGAAACTAGTTATTTGAACTAGTTCTTTTCTTTATGTTTTTGACTTAGATATGATAGGTCTAATGAGACATCTTAGATAGACTAAGAATTAGGCTAGATAAGACATAAAAACACCTTGGGTTTTTATGAAAGGTATGATAAAAATAATTTACTTATTTATTATAATATGCTATACTTAATATGATGATAGTAGGTGGTAGAAGTGCATAAAATTAAAAGTAAATTTAAACATATAAAGAAACTTTTAAAAAATAATACTAAACTTAAAGTTCGTTTTTTAGTGGGTTCTTCTTCTTTACTTCTTTTAGTAATAGGAGTTACTACATACTTTGCTACCTATAGTGATTTAATATTAGAATTTAATGATGATCCTGACTATGTAGAAAGTTCAGTAAAAGATAATAAAGTAATAATAAATGAAGTAGAGAGTGATTATTACTATTATAAGAGTTTAAATTATACATCTAATGATGGAACTCTTCCTACTACGGATAATAAAGATATATATAATGATAATAATTTAGTTCAAACTAAAATAACATATAAAGGTAATGATGGTACTAATAAAGGATATGTATCATTATCAGAAAGACAAGATACATATGTATATTTTAAAATGTTTGAAGTAAATGATAATAATACTGCTGATAAAAATGATGACTATGTATTAATAGAACTAATAGATAATCCTTTTACTGATAGACCAGGTGATCGTGGTTTTAATGGTTGGTATACTGATTATCAAAATGCTAAAATAAGTTATGATAGCAATTACTATGAAAGATATGTTAAAGTACCAGTAACTTATAAAGATGACAAACCAGAGAAAATAGATATAACTATGATTGCTAAATGGACTACTGCCAAAGTAAGTTATGTAGGTAGTAATTTTAATACTGCTATTAGAAGTTTAAATACTATTGGCATGAAAAAAGTAGAAAAAATAAAAATAACATATAAAGAAATAGATATGACTGGTTATTATTATCAAGTTATTCTTAGCAGAGGAGAAAGTTATAATGGCTTATATGATGAGAGAGGTAATCGTCTAGGTAATGGAACTTGTCGTCCTAATTGGTGGTATGGAGAAACTACTTGTACATATTATCAAAGAATAACTAATGAAAATTTTGATGAAAATAATACTTATTATTATTTAAATAATGGCTATATGACTAAGTTAGATAATAGTACTATTAATAGAGAAGTGTTATCTGAGGAAGTTAATACCGATCTAATAGATGCTAATATGTCTACTTATTATCAAGAAGTATCTATAAATTATGGTGAGTCACAAACTGGTTATTATAATGCAAATGGTGAAATTGCAACTGGTACTTGTAATTCTTACTATGGCTGTACTAACTATAAATTACTTCAGTATTATAATGATAATGGTGAAGAAGAAATATTTGATGTAAATAAAGAATATTATTATTTAGTTACTAGAGATACTAATATACTAGTATTAAATAATAGTATTAATGGTTCTTGGAGTGATAATGGAGATTATCCATTTACTATAACCAGTTTACATAATGGTACTAAATATAATGTTACTTGGAATGCTAATTCCGCTATTAACTGTTATAATGATATTAATATAGAAAATGTTACATTATACTATGGAGCAAGAATAAATGGAATATATAATCCACCAACTAATAATACATCAGGAACTTTATTTGGTAATTATCATAATGTCAAATTAGGAAGAGGATTAACTCAAAATGGTAACTATCCAACATTAAGATCTGTAGTAGCGGGTAATAGTTCAAGCACTGGAAGCAATAATAACCCAACCAAATATAAATTTATGTTAGAGTCTGGTATATACAATTCTATATCACTTAGTATGGGAGCATCAACAAGTTCTTGGAATGATCCTAATTTATATTTAAATAATAAAAGCGTATATGGTAATGATTATGATAAAGTAAAGAAAAATAATACCGCTTTAGATATATATTATTGTGCCTCAGGATCTTGGGGTGGAAATGTTTATGCTAATACAAATAGTAGTACAAACAAAGATATATCGTTTGATTTAACAGTAAAAAGTGGTACTTTTGGAAGTAGTAAATATGATCTATCAACAGGAATATATGTTGGAGGAAGATATGGAGGAACACATTATTCTGCTAGAAAAGCTAAAATAGAGGGCGGTTATATTTATAATCTAATAGGAGGCCCTCTATCTAGCGATAATAGAAGTGGTGTAAATGATATATATATTTATATGACTGGTGGTAGTGTTGATATTATAATAGGAGGAGCAGGAACAACTGCCACTTATGGAAATAGAATTGTTTCTGTTACTGGAGGTACAGTAAACTATAGTGTCTTTGGAGGATCTAATGGTTCTACTGGTAATGAAGGTGATGGAACATTAAATGGAACACCATATATTTATATAGGAGGAACCGCTACTATTGGTGATAAAAACTTAATAAGTAATAATACAACTTTATTTGGAGCAGAATCTGGTAGTGTCTTTGGAATAGGTAATGGTCGTAGCGGATATTCTACAATAGGATCATCTGATAATTCAATAATAATTATTGATGATAAAGCTACTATTAATAACAATGTTTATGGTGGTGGTAACTATGGAGCAACAGGAGTAAGTAGTAATTCTAATTCTTCATATACTAATATAATAATAAATGACGGTTTTATTGAAGGATCAGTTTATGGTGGAGGTAATAAGAATGGTAGTGGATCATCATCAAAAACAGCTACTGTAAATATAACTATGAATGGTGGAAATGTTGTTGGTAGTATTTATGGTGGTAGTAATGAACAAGGTACAATATTTGGAACAGTAAATGTAAATGTTTTTGGTGGAGAAGTAACAAACTCTGTCTATGGTGGTGGTAGAGGAGGTTATACTAATTCATCAAACTATGGTACTTTTGTAAGAGATGATATAAATGTTGTTATAGGAGATTCTTCTCTTAATACAACGCCAATTATTAATAAGAGTGTCTATGGTGGTAGTGCTTATGGTACAGTAAATGATTCTTCTTCTGGAACTAGCGTATCTTCTAGTAAAACTAAAGTTACTGTAAATAAAGGCATAATAGTAAATGTCTTTGGTGGTGGTGAAGGTAATAATACTTACACACCATATGTAATGGGAGATATTGAAGTTACTATAAATAATGGTACTATAACTAATGTCTTTGGAGGTAATGACTTAAAAGGAAAACCTAATGGTAATATAACAGTTACTATTAATGATGGAACTATTACTAATACTTATGGTGGAGGTAATGAAACATCTGCTAATATAACAAATGTTTACTTAAATGGTGGAACAGTAGATAAAATATTTGGCGGTTCAAATATTAGCGGTACAGTAACTACTAGTAATGTAACTGCATCAGGAGGCACTTGTACTACTTTATATGGTGGTAATAATGCTGGAGGAACTACTGGGGTTACTAATGTATTAGTGGATAATGGAAATATTACTACAGTCTATGGTGGAGGAGAAGCTACTTCTGTAACAGAAAGTACTAATGTAACAATAAATAACAAAGTAGGTACAGTCTTTGGTGGTTCTAATTTATCAGGAAATATTCCTATAACTAATATTGTAGTAAATGATGCTAATATAAATGATGTCTATGGCGGTAATAATCAAGGTGGTAAAGTAGAAAACACTAATATTGATATAAATGGCACTCTAATAACTAATGTTTACGGAGGAGGTTTAAAGGCCGAAACTACTACTACTAATGTTAATCTAAATTATGGATTAATAACTAACGTTTATGGTGGTGGTAATGAGGCAGGAGCTATTACTACTAATGTTAATTTAGGAGGAGCAAATATTATTAATGTATTTGGAGGCTCTAATACTAGCGGAGAAGTTAAGACTACTAATATTAAAAACTTATCTGTTACTACTAGCGATTTATCTTCAGCGTTTACAATAAGTAAATCTGATATAAATCAAACAGGAGCTACTGATATATTAGGTAGTGAAAAAATAAATGTAGATATAACCAATAATACAGGAGTTAGTTTACCGACATGGGATTTATATATTTTAACTAGTAAAAGTATTTTCGATTCTAACTGGAGTTCATCTAAAGTGGAGTTTGATAGTACTAATAATATTTATCATATTGATGAAGCAAATCAGTGGTATGGAACTAATACTTTAAATAATAATAGTACTTATAGTTTTGAATTTAATATTCATTCATATGATACTTATGAGAATTTTAAAATACTAGGATATTTATTAGTGGGTTATGATGCTAATGGTAATAAATATATAGGTAAATTAAATGTTGATAAAATATATGGTGGTAATAATCTAGGAGGTACTACTACTTCTGCTAATATAAATTTAACTAATGGAAACATAAATACTATCTTTGGGGGAGGCAATAAAGCTAGTGTAACTACTGCTTCTACGAATATCAATAATGTAACTGTTAATAAATCAATATATGGTGGTGGTAATGAAGCTGATGTATCTTCAGTAACTCTAAATATTGATAGTAGTACTATTGGCAATGCTGAAAATAAGGCTGTTATATATGGTGGTGGTAATGCTGCTAAAGTAACTAATAGTTTAGAAGTAAAGGTAAATTCTTCCGAAGTATCAGGAGATGTTTATGGAGGGGGAAACAAAGGTGAAGTAGAAACTACTGTTAAAATGACTTTATCAAATACTCATGTAACTGATAATGTCTTTGGAGGCGGTAATGAAGCTGCTGTTCTAAAAACTGATACTAAAGTTTTAGATAATACTACTATTGATAATAATATCTATGGTGGAGGTAATGCTGCCGAAGTAAAAGAAGATACTACTTTGACAGTTAATAATAGTACTATTTCTAATGCTATCTTTGGTGGTGGTAATGGAGAGAATTCTATTGTACCGGGAGATGAAACTGGTGAATTAAATCCAGCTAAAGTATTAGGTAATACCAATCTTGTAATAGGAGAGTCTACTAAAGTAAAAACTATTTATGGTGGTGGAAACTTAGGTAAAGTAAATAAAAATACTAATGTTAATACTAATAATATTACCGTTGAAGATTCTATCTATGGTGGTGGTAATGCTGCTGTAGTAGGAGAAAATACTAATATTCATATATCTAATACCAATGTAAATGATAGTGTTTATGCTGGTGGTAATGGTGTATTAGCAGTAGTTAATGGTAATACTAATCTTGATATAGATGATAATACTACTATTGGTAAACATGTCTTTGGAGGAGGAAATGCTGCTGCTACTGGACTAGAAAAAAATAATAATTCTAAAGGCATAGTAAATGTGGTAGGAGCTACTATTGGAGGTAATGTTTATGGTGGTGCTAATACTTCTAGATTATATGGTGATACTACAGTAAATATAGGTTTATCTGCAAGTAGTAATAAAAATCTTACTAAGTCTCCTATCGTAATAGGAGGAACTGTCTTTGGTGGAGGAGAAGCCAATGCTAGCGGTAGTGAAGAATATGACTATTCCTTTATAAGTGTAACCGTAGGTATTAATATTAATATAAATGGTGAAGGTTATGATACTTTTACTATAGGTGGATCTATCTTTGGTAGTGGTAATGCTTCTTCTACTACCGGTTATAGTTATGTAAATATTAAAAATTATGGTACTAAAGAAGATATTAAGAGAAATATATCTATACAGAGAGCTAATATTGTAACACTTGATAATTCATATATAGAATTAAAAGGTGCTACTGATAGAACTAATGAATACTCGACAGTATTATTCTCGTTAAGTAGAATTGATGAACTAAAACTAATTAATTCCTCTTCATTATATTTACAAAATGGTGGTAACTTAGTAAAGAAATTATCTAGTTTAGCTATGAATGGCACTAATGAAGTAAAATCAGAAGTAACTCTTGATCCTGAAACAAAATTATTATCAAGAAATACTAATAATAGAATATATATGTTAGAGGGTAAAAACTTAAATATAGCCACAAATGAAAATATAACTTCATTTGGAGAAGTATCGGGTATGACTTTCTTTGGTATGTATTTATTAAGTAGAAATGGTGATATTGTAACTGCTCTATATAATGATTATGATCCATCAGCAGAAGTATCATCAGGAGATATTTATTACTTTACTAAAGGTAGTTATGTACTTGGTATGCATAAGACTAATCATGATATAACTAAAGATGGTTTTTATACTAATTATGGTAATGAAGAAGGTAATGGTATTATAATAGATTATATAGAACCAACCCCTGATAATGCTGATTTCTATATGTGGTCAATAGGAGAGAAAGTAGATTCTTATGAAATAACATTAACAGCTTCTAAGTATTCTACTTTGGGTACCTATGAATTATCTTTATTAAATCACGCCTCAGCTAATACTAAATTCTCTATACTAGGATTTAATTATGCTACTTTAAATGAAGATATTAAATTAATAGATTATAGTGAAATACCTAGAGTAGCGAATACTGAGGATGAGGCTAATACTGTTTTTGGTTTAAATATGAAATCAGGACAAAATGGTTGGATAACTAAAGGTAGTACTAACTTTACTACTGAAGGTAATAATAATGTTAATGGTACTATTGATTATCAAAGAGAGAATTCAGCAGGAGCTCCAGGATTGGTATTCTACTTCTATCATTCTAAGAATTTAACAACAACTCAAAGTCTAGGTAGTGTTACTATATCTCTTGTAGCTATTACTCCTATTGATGACTTAAATAATGAAGTAAAGAGAATTAATATTAATGTTAATTTAAATACTGCATTATATAATACTAATGACTATGAAGGAACTATTACTCCAGGTAAGAAGTATGAAATGTTTGCTACTAGTCCTGTTGATATAACAACTAAGAGTAGTTTTAGTACTTATTATTCATTGTATATGGAAAGTGATACTACTCCATATAAAGAAGGATATCATCGTAGTTTAGTATCTACTTATTTATTACCAGTAAATACAGAACTTACCATGATTGACTTTCATGTTGAAGATAAACCTGTTTACTATTACTATACAGTAACTGAAGAAGACTATAATAATGGCTTAATAGAGTATAATAACTATGGTGAAGTATCTTATCCATTATCTAAATTTGTTAAAATGGGTAGTACTAGTCCAAATAATAATTATGATGATAGTAGTGCTAATGCTGTATATTATAAAGATAAGAAGACTGTTGAAGAGTTTATCTTTATGGTTGATTTTAAAGATACTAATATTGATACTGATGTTTTAGATAAGTCATTATTGATAGAACTTAGAAATAATGATAATCAGACTTTAATTAGTGTACTTGGTATAGAGCAGTCTACTATGAAATATGATTTATATCATAATAAAGATGCTATAATAGAATTATCTGGTAGTTTATCTGATAGTACTATATATCGTGGTAAGAGTACTAATTTAATATTAGATACTAACTTTATTCAAGATAAAATAGCTACTGATACTATCTTTGATACAAATTATGATGAACAGAAATTAGGTATAAAAATGACTATTCTTGATAGTAGGGGTACTCCTCTTACTAGTTCTAGTTTAATGGGAGTTAACTATACATATAATGGTAATACTTATTATCCAAGATATGATGGTACTATAAGAATAAATATAACTGAGAAAATAGCTAATGTTCGTTCTAAGATAACTATTAATACTGAGAATAGTAACCTTTCTAGTGGTGAATATACATTATTAATAGAATCATTTGGATCTGCTGATGGTATATATTATGGACTTAATTCATCAGATCAATTAGAATTAAAATTTACAGTAATAGATAATATATATGGATTAAAAGTAAGCACTACTGATAAAATGATATTTATAAATAAAGATACAGGATTTACTTTAAATAATAATAATAGTTATGTATATAAAATAGAATATACATCAGGTCTTTCTAACCCAAATATTAGATTAAAATTATTAAGAAGAGATTATAGTACAATATATACAAATACCTATAATGAAGTAGATTTAAAAGATTATGTAACAAATACTTTAGATACAACTAATAATGAAAAAGAATATTTATTAACAAATAATCCTACTAAAGAATCAGATCATTTCTTATATTTTAAGGATAACTTATTAGATGGAACATATAAACTAGTAGTAAGTTTATATGATAATAATACTTTAATAGGAGAGGTATATCAGTATATAATAATAAAATAGGAGGCAATATGACAAGAAAAGAAATAGAAGAATTAACAGATGATGATATAGTAGAATTATCCAAAGTAATAGATAATTTTATAAGTTTTCTTGAAAAAGAGTTAGTAGGTGATGATAATGCTAAATGAATATAAGGATAAAATAGAATTACAAAAAGAAGTATTAGCGGCTTTACCTAGAAATAATAATAAGAATAACAAATTATATAAAGCTAAAGTAGAAGAAATGCTAAAAGAATATCGAGTAGATAAAGAGGTAGTAGAGGAAGAAATAACTAAGAGAAGAAATAGATATTTATCTCTTGAATATGATAAAAATATTGATAATATTACTAATAAAATAAATGAACTACTACCTCAACTTCCTTTACTAAATAAATATAATTCCTCTTATGAGAAAAGTAATTTAGATATAATATTATATGAACTAGGTCACTTCTATAAAAATGATTTAGATAAAGTAAATACTGATATAAAAAAAGCAATAGATATCTTTTCTTTAGTAGGAGTACCTTTATCAGAAGATAATTTTAATTATAGTTATTATAGTAGTATTTATATGAAAAAATTTCTATCTAATCAAGATAATGATATATTAAAAACTGATTTTGAAGAAATATATTGGAAATGCCCTGATATAATAACTCATATTACTTTAAATTTTAAATACTTATATTATAAAAATAAAAAGAAATTTGATATTTATTATGATAATTTAGTAAATAACTTATTAAGCAAAGATATATATAATGAATATCAAGAATTATATAGAAATAGAAGTACTTTAATAAGAAATAATGCTTATTTATTACAAAATAACTTTCTAGAAGGTAAACTTAATATTAGTGACTATTCATTAGATAAAGTAAGTAAAGCATATAAATATGTAATAGAGGGTGCTCCTAATGAAAAGATAAATAAGGATATTAAGAAGTTATATCATTCTATTATAGAGTATAAGAATTACTTAGAATTTGATTATATAATTAATGATATTAAAGCTTTATATAAAGAAAAAGATAAGTATAAAAATATTTATAGTACTAAGAAGAAAGAAATTGATAAAATAGAAAGAAATATTATTAAGAAAAATAAGAAGATATTTAAATTAGTATCTAAGAATAAGATAGATAAGATAGATATTTTAAATAATAAAATAAATAATGATATAAATAATTTAAAGAATTTATATGAAGAATTAGAAAGAAATTATTTTTTAGAAAGAATTTCTTCTTTAGAAGAAGATACTACTATCTATGATATATTCTTATTAGTGAATTCTAATTATAATTATTTAATAGAATTATTAAAAAAGAAAGAAATTGATATTAATGAAATATATAAATTAAGATTATTTGTTTATAATCCATATAATTATATTTTAAATAATATATTAATATTAGATGATAAAGATATTAGTATGTTAATTATGGATAGATATAATTTATTTGGTTTTAATTTAACTAAAGATAAATTAGATAAAGATAATATTGATAATCTAATTAAAGAATTAGAAATTATTCTTAATAGTATAGTAATGAATAATAATAGAATTACTGAAAGTAGAATTAAATTTATTAAAGATACTAATAATTTATTATAAACATATTGAATTTAATTGTAGATTTGCAGTATAAAAAAATTTCCTTATATATATGATTTTAGACAATATTAAAATAAGACTTGAATTAAATTTCAAGTTTTTTTGAATAATAATATTGATAAATGCTTAATTTTATGGTATCATTTGTATGTAAGGTAAGAAGAAATAAAGTTGATAAATGGGTTGCAGAATTTACTAAAAAGATCCTAAATAATTCGAGAGTTTTCGATCCCAAATAATTCGCAAATCAACAAGAAAGGAGGCCCTGCCTATGAAAATAACTAATAGCAATATTAGTATTTTTTCATAGTCTTTTATTATATCTAGGAGGAATAAATTATGGATAAGAAAAAGAAAATAATAATAATAGGAGTAATAACTTTAGTACTAGTAATAATAGGTACTACATATGCTATCCTTACATGGACTAGTAATAAAATAAATATAGGTTTAAATAGTGCTTGTTTTACTATAGATTATACCAAAGGACAAGATATAAGTGGTAATTTAAAATTAATAGATTTTGGATCATTATATAATCCAAATAATAATACTATTACTATAAAAGAAGGTATGGGATTATCATATGTAAATTTAGGTATTAAATCTACTTGTACTATTGGAGGGTATGGTTCTATATATTTAAATGTAACTGAGTTATCAGATACTTTTAAAGAAGGAGGAAATAGTTATAGAGCATTAGGAGTAATGTTATTAAAAAATACAAGTAATTTAAGTAATAACGAATTAACAATAGAAAATTTAAAAGGGCAATCATTTGAAATGATTGATGCTCAACCAATTACTAATACAGGTACAATAAAATTAGTAACAGAGCAATTATCAAATACAAAATTAAATAAATATTTAGTGATAATAGCAGTTGACAGTAATTCTGCAGGTAACGACATAACATCTGCTACCTTTAATGGTAACATTAGTGCTGATGCTGAACAGTTAGTTCCTACACCTAGTTATTGTTTCAATATAACAAATACGAATGATGAAGATATGACAGCATCAATTGATAATAATGGTTATAATTGCTATGAAAGTAATAGTAAAGGTTATGAAACTATAACTGATGTAGTTATACCAGAAAAGATTAATGGATATACGATTACATCAATTGGATTAGAAAAATCAGAGCAATGTAGAATTGGTGGTCAATGTGCCATGAATGGTAAAGGCCTAACTAGCGTTGTTATTCCAAATACTGTTAAAAAAATAGAAACATGGGCATTTGAAGACAATCAATTGACAATGGTAGTAATACCAGATACAGTAACAACAATTGAGTATATGGCTTTTGCCTATAATCAATTAACAAATGTAACAATACCAGATTCAGTAACATCAATAGGTAATGGTGCATTTGAATATAATCAATTAACAAACATAACAATACCAGATTCAGTAACATCAATATATAATGATGCATTTAGATATAATAATTTAAGTTGGGTTTTGATTAATTCTGATTCAAATTTAACAGATATATATTCCGCGGCATTTTCTTCATCAAGCCAAACACAAGAAGATAATGGTATAACATATGTTGATAATCCTAATTTAAAAATTTATAACAATTCAGGCAAAGCATTTGATTGGAATAATATAGTGATTGGAAGAAGTGGTACTCCATTTGTAACTGGCACTACTACTGCTACTGATGAGTATAATGCTGTAACAGTAACTACTGGACAACCTAATTAATAGATAATAAAAGAAGATACTAGTTTATCTTCTTTTTATTTGGAGTTATCTAAGTTAGAAAGTATTTCAATGTGAATATGATATCTTATTGTTTCTTCCTAGACTATAGGCTAGGAAGAACATGAAAATACCTTGGATTTTCATGAAAGGTAATATTTATTGCTTGCATAAGAAAAAGTTATATGCTATACTTAAGATGGTGATAGTATGAAGAAAGTTTTAAAAGGATTAGGAATAGTTTTAGTAGGAGTGTATGCCATAGTAGCAATAACACTAACAGTATTTTTATTAAATTATAATAAGTATAATATAACAGAATTAAATAATAAATCACTTATAATAGTAAGAGATGAAGAATTAAAACCAGATTTTCAAAAAGGTGATTTAGTAATAGTAAATAAAGATGCTAATAAAGATATAAAAGTAGGAGATAAAATATTCTTCTATGACAATTATAAACAAACAGTATCAGTTAACTTAGGAACAGTATTAGAAAAAGAAACAATAACCAAAGAAGAATCAACATTTGTTGTAGATGGTGATCATGCAGTATCTAGTGAATATGTAATAGGTACCGCTAGAACAAGTAAAACATATAGTAAGTTAGGCACTATACTAGGAATATTAGAATCAAGATTTGGTTTCTTATTTATGATAATATTCCCAATATTAATATTATTTATTTACGAAATATATGTTGTAATAAAAGAATTAAAAGAATCAAAATATGATGATGAAGATGAAGAACCAAAAAAGAAATCTAAAAAAGATAAAAAAGAAGTAGTAGAACAAAAAGAAGAAATAAAAGAAGAAATAAAAGAAGAAATAAAAGTAATCAAAGAAGAGAAAGATGAAGAATAAAAATATTTTAGTAGTAGTATCATTAATCTTAGTATTTATAACAATATATATAATAAGAGATACATATGGACTATTTGAAAGTAAAAATATAATGAATACAAATACAAATATAGCAAAATGGAATGTATTAATTAATGGAACAGATATAAAAAGTGGAGAAAACTTTGTAGTAAATTCTGTTAATATAGTAGGTTCTGATAGTGTAAAAAATGGTAAGATGGCACCAGGTACAGAAGGATATTTTGATATATTAATAGATCCTACTGATACTGATACATCAATATTATATAGTGTTACCTTTGATTTTACCAAAGTAAATGGTAGTTTTGCTATAGATAGAATAGAAGAAACCACTAGTGGTAATTTAATTAGAACAGGAGAAAATACTTATAGTAAAGTAATAACTCTAGAAGAAATAAAGAATAAAGTAACAAATACAATAAGAGTATATATAAAATGGAATAATGTTGAAGAAAATAATGAAGAAGATAGTAAAATAGGCTTAACTAAAGATAATTTTATTAATATACCAGTATCTGTTTCCGTTGTTCAGTATCTAGGAGAACCAGTAGTAGAATATCAAAATGAATAATAAAGCGGTGATATAAATGTTAAAGTATATAAATAAAATATTTCAAGTATTTATTGATATCTTAGTATTTATAATCACCGTTTTAATTTTTTTTTCATTATATAATTTTATATCACTAAAAGTATTAAATAAAGAATATTCAAATGTATTAGGAGTTAGTATCTTTGAAATAGTAAGTGGAAGCATGGAACCAACACTAAATGTTAAAGATTTAATAGTAGTAAAGAAAACTTCTAATATTAGCAAGAATGATATAATAACTTACATAGATGGTAAAGATTTTATTACCCATAGAGTAATAAAAATAGAAGGTAATACTCTTACTACTAAAGGAGATTCTAATAATAGTGATGATGTTAGAATAAATAAATCTAAAGTAATAGGTAAAGTAATACTTAGAATACCAAAAGGTGGAGTATTAAGAGAAGTATTTACTACTCCTAAAGTAATAGTGTCAATAGTAGTAACATTAATATTAATAAGTCTAAGTATATCTTATATACCTAAAGATAAAAGAAAAAAAGTAGTATCTTTAGATGATAAGTTTGAAGATCCAGATTGTATATATAAAAAGTAGGTGAAGTATATGTTTGATAGAAGAAAATTATTAAAATCTAATAAATTAACAATAGCTATAATATTACTCGCCGTAGTATTAACATTAATACCAATAGCCTACTCTAAACTATTTTCTAAAACAGACTCAGATTCTAAAATAGAAACAGCTTTATATATATTAAATACTGACTACTATGAAAAAGAAGTAAAATTAGATGAATTAGTACCATCAGATACTCCTTATGTATATGATTTTAAAGTAGCTAATAATGATGGTAAAAATAGATTAGAAACCAAATTAGAGTATACTTTAAAAATAGTTACTACAACTAATTTACCACTATCATATAAATTATATATGAATGAAAATTATAACTATAATGCAAGTACTAATATCATAACTAAAGATACAATCGAAAAGGCAGGGGAAGATGGAGCCTATTTTAGAACTTTAGAAACCGCTAAACAAACCTTTGGTTTTGATAAAGATGAAGAAAATATCTATCATTTAGTAGTTACTTTTCCTAAAGAATATGATAGTTTTGAATATCAAGATATCATTGAAGGAGTAACAATATGTATAGAATCAAAACAAATAATAGATGAAAACACTTAGTAAATAAGGCTTCAAAAAAGTTATGCGAAAAATGTCGAAATATCTATTGCAAATAAAAAGGAAGTATGATATACTGAAATAGTAATAGTAGGAGAGAAGTACTCTCAAATTCTTAATAAAAAGGAGTGATAAAATGGAAGAAAAAGTTCTTACTAAAGAAGAAAAAGAAAAATTAAGAAAAGAAAGACAAAAGAGAAGAAAATACAGATTGTTGATATTATTACTTCTAATGTTAGGAACTGGAACAATGCTTGCTACATCAACCTATGCATGGTTTACATCTAACAAGAACGTTTCAGTAGAAACATTAAAAGTAAATATCGAAGCTAAAAATGGTATTCAAATATCTGCTGACGGAACAAAATGGAAATCAATAGTTCAAAAAGCTGATTTAGTTGGTGCTCATCCTGGTAATTATAAAACTGCTGTTAACCAAATACCAGAAGCATTAGAACCTGTTTCTACAATAGCGGTTCCTGATGATAATGGATATTTACCTATGTATTATGGTGTAGTTGAAACTTCTGAAACAGTGGCTAATAATGGTGAATATATTATTACTGCTACTAAAACAACAGAAATTGATAATGCTGTTAGAACTGAAGGAGATACTGATACTGCTAAGTTTATTGCCTTTGATTTATTCTTCAAAGTTAATGCTGCAACACCTATATATTTACAAGCTGGTTCTGGTGTAACTAGTGCTGATGAGAAGGATAATGGTATTAAGAATGCATCTAGAATTGCCTTTGTTAAACTTGGAGAAACTGCTGATGGTTCTGCTTTAAATACTATTCAAGCTTTGAATGCTGGAGCAGCTTCTACTGTAACAGTTTGGGAACCTAACTTTGATGTTCATACTGATGCTGGTGTAGCTAATGCCAAAGACGTATATGGTATTACTACTACTGCTGCAAATGGAGCATTAGTACCTTATGCTGGCATTAAAGGTGCAATTACTAAGGCTGAAGATATTTTACTTGGTGAAGCTACTCAAGAGAAACATGAGGATAAGTTTACAACAGTAACACCTGGTAAGACAAGTACTGCTGCATTTCCTGCTAATATAGAATTAATGACTTTAAATAAAGGTATTACTAAAGTAAGAATCTATATGTGGGTTGAAGGACAAGATGTTGACTGTGAAAATAATGCATCAGGTGGAAATATTAATTTTGATTTAAAGATTAGTACAAATGCTGCATAAATATAATTATTAAAGAAAGTGAAAGCTTTCTTTTTTTGTGGATTAAAAAATAAACTGTGGAATAAAAGACTTTAAAAAAATTCCAAAAAGTAATATAATAAATTAGAGAGGTGAAACAATGAAATTAGAAAAAATATTAAATAACATTGATTATAAATTAATAAAAGGAAGTCTAGATACCGAAGTATCAGGATTATACTATGATTCCAGAAAAGCAACTAATGGTTCAGCTTTTATATGCTTATCAGGAACTCAAGTAGATGGTCATGATTATATTGAGTTCGCTATTGAAAAAGGAGCAACAACAATCATTATCGAAAAAGATGTTGAAGTACCTGAAGATGTAACTGTAGTAAAATTACCAAATACTAGAAAGAATTTATCATTATTAGCCATAAATTATTTTGATAATCCTGCTAGTAAATTAACTATGATAGGAATAACAGGAACCAAAGGTAAAACAACAACATCATGGATGATTAAGAATATTCTTGAAGAAGATGGTCACAAGACTGGAGTTATAGGTACAATGGGAGTATTTATCGGAAACACTCATTACGATACTGTAAATACAACTCCTGAAAGTTATGATATACAAAAATATCTAAAAGAAATGGTAGATGATAAAGTAGAATATGCCATTATGGAAGTGTCATCTCAAGCTTTAAAAGTAGGAAGAGTAGAGGGCCTTTCCTTTGATTACGGAGTATTTACTAACTTAACCAAAGACCATATCGGTGAAGGAGAACATGAGAATATGGAAGACTATATTTATAGTAAAAGCCTATTATTCCAAAAATGCAAACATGGTATACTAAACATTGATGATATCCACTATGAAGATATGATAAAAAATAGTACTTGTGATATACATACCTTTGGTAAAAATAAAGAAGCTAATCTTTTAATAGATAATATCAAATTATTAAGAAAAGAACATTTTATAGGACTAGAACTAAATACTAAAGGAATCATAGAAGATACTTTTCTAGTAAATACACCAGGAGAATTCTCAGCTTATAATGCTTCTAGTGCTATTTTAACAACATATCTAATAGGATGCAAAGTAGAAAATATTAAAAAAGCCCTATCAAAAGTAGCAGTAAAAGGAAGAGCAGAAATAGTACCAGTATCTAGTAAATATAGTGTTATAATAGATTACGCCCATAATGGAGTATCAATGCAAAGTATACTAGAGACTATGAGAGCGTATAATCCAAAAAGAATAGTAAGTTTATTTGGCTGTGGTGGAAATAGAAGTAAAGAGCGTCGCTATGACATGGGCGAAATATCCGGAAGACTAGCAGATTTTACCATAGTAACTGAAGATAATTCTAGATATGAAGATATAAATGATATCATGAATGATATCGAAATAGGCTTAAAGAAAACATCCGGAAAATACATAAAAATACCAAGTCGTAAGGATGCTATAAAATATGCTATTGATAATGCAAAAGAAGGAGACATAATTCTTTTGTTAGGAAAAGGTCATGAGACATATCGTGAAATAAATGGTGTAAGAGAACATTTAGATGAAAGAGAAATAATAAAAGACATCTTAAATAACAAATAAATATTTACAATAAATAAAATATCTGCTAATATATAATTAAAGAAAAGGAGAGTGCAGAAATGTTACCATTTAAAAGAGCAAACATCTTATTACCAAAAGATGTAGACATGACCAAATGGTCAGTAGTAGCTTGTGACCAATATACAAGTGAACCAGAATATTGGAAAGAAGTAGAGAGTATAGTAGGTTCTTCACCATCTACTCTTAATCTAATCTTACCAGAATTATATTTAGAAGAAGAAAATGTTGAAGAAAGAATCAAAAAGATAAATTTAACAATGGAAGACTATTTAAAAGAAAATGTCTTCCAAGAATATCCAAATACCATGATTTATCTAGAAAGAAAACAAAGTGATGGTAAAGTAAGAGAAGGATTAATGGGAATGGTTGACTTAGAAGACTATTCTTATGAAAAAGGTTCTCAAACACTAATAAGAGCAACTGAAAAAACCGTAATTGAAAGAATACCACCAAGACTAAAAGTAAGAGAAAATGCTCCCTTAGAATTACCACATATAATGATTTTAATAGATGATGAAAAGAAAAATATTATCGAAAGTTTAAAAAACAAAGTAACAACTAAAGATATCGTTTACGACTTTGACCTAATGGAAAATGGAGGTCACATTAAAGGTTATAACTTATCTGATGAAGTAATTAAAGATATCGAAAAAGGATTAGAAGGCCTTATGGATAAAGATTACTTTGAAAAGAAATATAATGTTAAAGATAAAGGAATACTACTATTTGCAATGGGAGATGGAAATCATTCATTAGCAACCGCTAAAGCAAATTATGAAAACCTAAAGAAAACTATGAGCAAAGAAGAATATTTAAATAATCCAGCTAGATATGCCTTAGTAGAAATAGTAAACTTACATAGTGAAGCTTTAGAATTTGAACCAATACATAGAGTAATATTTAATACAGATGTAAATAACTTAATTGAAGAATTAAATAAATATTATGATATTAATGAAGAAGGAAAAGGAGAATACTTTGAATTAGTTACTAAGGATTTTGATAAGAAGTTATATATTTCTAATCCTAAATCTAATATAGCAGTAGGTTCTATTCAAATGTTCTTAGATGAATACCTAAAAGATCATGAAGGAAAACTAGATTATATTCATGGCGATGAAACAACTAGAGGTATGGGAAAAGAAGAAAATAATGTAGCCATTCTATTTGAAGCAATGCCTAAAGAAGAATTATTTAGAACTGTAATATTAGATGGTGCCTTACCTAGAAAAACATTCTCTATGGGACATAGTTATGATAAGAGATTCTATTTAGAAGCTAGAAAAATAAAATAATAAAATTAACCAAATTTAGGTTAATTTTTTTTAATTATATGTTATACTTATAGTAGGTGATAAAAATGAAAAAGTTAAATATTTTTTGTATAATAATAGGCATAATATGCCTCTTAGTAGCGGGTTACATAGTAACAGATAAAATATTAATAAAAGAAGATAATAAAATAGAAATAGATGAAGAAAAAGAACTAAAAGATATCAATAATCATTTATCTAAAATAGGTTCTCCTCTTGGTTGGTTAATAGTAAAAGAAGGTATTGATAGTCAAGATGATAATGGTAAATATAGTCCTAAATATAATTATAATTACCTAGAAAAATATGAAAATAGACAATTATTTGTTATGGAATATATATTAAGTTATCAAGATAATATAGATAATTTTACAGTTTTATCAGCAGGAGACCAGTCTGTAGTAGAAGATACTCCTACTAGTGATTTTACTTTAGCATATTTAGATTACAAGATATTTAATAAATACTATAAAGAATTACTAGGAGAAGATTTTAAAATAACTAAAGGCAAAATGGGTAATACTAAGTATGATAAAGATTATGTTTACTTTGATAATAGACATCCTGGTAGTAATGGTGTATATGTATCAATGATTACTAGTGATAAAGTAGAATATAAGAAAGGAGAATATATAGCAAGTGTTAAAGTTACTTATAGTACTAGACTAGCAGATATTCTAGATAAAGAAACTAGTGATGGTATAATATCATATACAAAAGATGGCAATAATAATATTATATTAAAATCATTTATATTAAAGAAGTAGAGAGTTATCTCTTTTTCTTTTGCCCTTACAGCCTTATATAAAATAAGTCTTTCAGGGTATGACAGAGCCTAAGGTCTCTGTCATAGCACTTTTGTTATAAAATTCATGAAAAATATTTACTTATTTAGCATAATATGGTACTATATAAATGGCTTTTCAAAAAATATACACAAATATTGATTTAATAATCCCAGTGCCTAATAGGTGGATATTAAAAAAGAGATATTTGGAAGCAAAACGAAAGGAGAGTGTTTAATATGACAGTAGTATCTATGAGCTATTTGTTAGAAGCAGGAGTTCACTTTGGTCATCAAACTAAAAGATGGAATCCTAAAATGAAAGAGTATATTTATAACTCTAGAGATGATATTTATATCATTGACTTACAAAAAACTGTTGCTAAAATGGAAGAAGCATATGAAGCATTAAATAAAATAGCAGCAGAAGGAGGTAAAGTTCTATATGTAGGAACTAAAAAACAAGCCCAAGAAGTATGTAAAGAAGAAGCAGAAAGAAGTAACATGTATTACATGACTGAAAGATGGTTAGGAGGAACATTAACAAACTTCAAAACTATCAGAAGAAGAGTAAATCGTCTAGAAGAAATCGAAAAAATGGAAAAAGATGGTACATTTGATAGATTACCTAAGAAAGAAGTAGTAGGACTTAAGAAAGAATACGAAAAATTAAATAAAAACTTATGTGGTATTAGAGAAATGACTAAATTACCACAAGCAATCATTATTGTAGATTCAACTAAAGAATATAATGCAATAAGAGAAGCTAAAAAATTAGGTATTCCAGTATTTGGTCTAATTGACACTAACTGTGATCCAGACGATGTAGATTATGTACTTCCAGGAAATGATGATGCTGTAAGAAGTATCAAAGTAGTACTTGGTTCATTAACAAATGCTATTATTGAAGCAAATGGTGGAACTATTATTGATTATGTAAGTGAAGATGATAAAAAGCCTGTTAAAGAAAAAACTTTTGCTAAAAAAGATAAAAAAGAAGTAAAAGAAACTAAAGAAGTTACTGAAAAAGAAGAAATCAAAGAAGAAAAGCCAGAATTAGATTTAAATATCTTAACAGTAGCAGAACTTAGAGATTTAGCTAAGAAAAAAGAAATCAAAGGCTATTCAAAAATGAAAAAAGAAGAATTAATTGAAAATTTAAAATAAGGAGGAATACTATGATTACTGCAAATATGGTAAAAGAGTTAAGAGAAGCAACAGGAGCAGGAATGCTAGATTGTAAAAAAGCTCTTACTGAAACAAATGGTAATATGGAAGAAGCAATTACTTGGCTTAGAGAAAAAGGAATTTCTAAAGCTGCTAAAAAGCAAACAAGAATTGCTGCTGAAGGATTAGCTAAGGCTAAAGTAGAAGGAAATAAAGCTGTTATTGTTGAAGTAAATTCAGAAACAGACTTTGTTGCTAAAAATCCAGAATTTACTGGATTAGTAGATTTAATTGCTACTGCAATTTTAAGTAGTAATGTAAAAACAGTTGAAGAAGTAATGAAATTAGAAGTAGAAGGTAATACTATTGAAAATATTATTATTGACAAAACTGCTACTATTGGAGAAAAATTATCATTTAGAAGATTTGAACTAGTAGAAAAAGAAGATAATCAAGTATTTGGCACTTATTCACATATGGGTGGAAAAATTGTTACATTAGCAGTATTAGAAGGAACTGATGAAGAAGTAGCAAAAGATGTTGCTATGCAAATAGCGGCTATGAGACCACTATATTTAGATAAAGATTCAGTACCTACTGAAAGAGTAGAAAAAGAAAGAGAAATCTTAACTGAACAAGCAGAGAATGAAGGACTAGATGCTAATAAATTACCTATGATTGTAAATGGAAGATTAAATAAATTCTATGAAGAAGTATGTTTATTAGATCAAGGCTTTGTAAAAGAAAACAAAATGAAAGTATCTAAATATGTAGAAAGCAAAAATATGAAAGTATTATCTTTCGTAAGATACGAAGTTGGCGAAGGTATGGAAAAAAGAGAAGAAAACTTTGCTGACGAAGTTGCAAAACAAATGAATGCATAAAATTAGAAACAGAAATGTTTCTTTTTTTCTTGCTCTAATATTGCTATTATGATATACTTAAATTGAACATAAAGTAAGGAGGAAAATGAATTTATGTACGACTATGATTTATATGATTATTCAGCAGGAGTATCCACAACATCATCAATAGGAACATTTCCATTAATAGGAGGAAGTCTAGCTTCTATACTAATAATAGTTAGTTTGTGGAAAATCTTCAAAAAAGCTGGCAAACCAGGATGGGCTTCTATAGTACCAATATACAATATGATAGTACTATTAGAAATCACAGAATTACCATTATGGTATATAGTACTATTCTTTATACCATTTGCTAACATATATGCATTATTTAAAATATACATTGAGTTAGCACATAAATTTGGAAAGTCTACAGGCTTTGGAGTAGCAACAGTATTCTTTAGTATTGTATGTCTTCCAATATTAGCATTTAGTAAAACAGCAGAATATAAATAAAAAATCGATTAGAAATTCTAATCGACTTTTTTTCCACAATTTTCACAAAACTTAGCATCAGGTTTTAATTTAACTCCACATCCTAAACAATACTTTTCGTTGTTTGTATTCTCAGAACCAAAAGGGCCATTAGGACTAACAGAAACAGTATTATCGAATTGATAGTTGTTAGATAAACCTAGTACCATTGCAATAATTGGAGAAAATAATGTTCCTAAAATAGCAATTGGTACATGATTTTGTTTCATTTTCTTTCCTATATTCCAGAAGATAAAGAATCTAGCTACTAAGGTTGCAATATTAGCAACATAATCAAGGCCGTTAATTTTTAACATACCAAGAATAGTGCCAGAAATAGCAATAAGGAAATACCACCAATTAAGTCCAGATATTTCTACAAGTACATATGTATTATAAAACGGAATAATAGCTTCCCATCCTTGCTTTCCAGCCTTTTTAAACAATTTCCAAAGTCCAATAACATAAACCACATATAATGCTATAACCAAAAGCAATATAAATATAGATCCTCCTAATATTAAACTTGTTATCATAATCTACTCCTTTCATTATAAATATATCAAAAAATAATGATAATTACAATGATTTATTAATAATTTATTGTAATTAAATATTTGTTGTTAGAATATTCTTTAGTAGGGTGATATCATTGTTTAGTAAGAATATACATAAAAGAATTAAAATAGTATTACTAATAGTAATAGTAGTATTTATTATAATAATAGCTAAAGTATTTTATATAGAAGTAATAGATTATAAGAAACTTAATAAATTAGCAAACGGATTATGGAGTAGAAATTTACCAATAGAAGCCGATAGAGGTAAGATATATACCATAGATGGTGAATTATTAGCAGGTAATGTAACAACTACGTCATTAGTATTTATTCCTAATCAAATAAAAGATAAAAACTTAGTAGCAGAGCAGATAAGTAAAGTATTAGGAGTTTCTAAAGAAGATATCGAAAAGCATATATATAAGAAGACAATGATGGAAAGAGTACACCCTGAAGGAAGAAGACTTTCCTATGAAATAGCGGATCAAATAAATAGTTTTCATTTTGATGGAGTATATCTTTTAAAGGAATCTAAAAGAGAATATACCCATAATGAAATGTTATCTCATGTTTTAGGTTATGTTGGCATAGATAATCAAGGCCTTAGTGGCTTAGAACTTCAGTATGATGATATTTTAACAGGAGAATATGGAGGAGTACAATACTTTTCTGACGCTAAGGGTAATAATTTAGATAGAAATTCCGTATATGTAGAACCAGAAGATGGGTTAGATATATATTTAACAGTTAATTATGAATTACAATCTTCTATTGAAAGAGAACTAGATAATATTGTAACTAAATATAATCCTGAAGGAGCATGGGCTTTAGCCATGGATCCTAATACCGGAGAAATACTTGGCATGAGTTCTAGGCCTAATTTTAATCCTAATAATTACAAGAATTATAGTACCGAAGTAATAAATAGAAATATGGCTATATGGGCAAGTTATGAACCAGGTAGTACTTTCAAAATATTAACAGTAAGTGCAGCAGTTAATGAAGGTAAGGTAGATTTACTTAAAGATACTTTTTACGATGGTGGTTCTGTTAATGTTGATGGTGCTAGGATTAAGTGCTGGAAGGCTGGTGGACATGGAGCTCAAACTTTCTTAGAGGTTGTTCAAAATTCATGTAATCTTGGTGTCAATACAGCAACACATACAATTTTGAAGAAAACTCTTTAAATAACACAAATAATCGTACCCAAATTGAAGTTTGTTCTACCTTTAATCTTATCTATAATAATGTTTCATATATAAATAATGAGGTGATAAAAATAGAAAACTCTGTTAATCAAATAACAACTAATAAAAGGGATAAATCTAAAAAAATAAATAATAAGTTATATAATATTGATACAAATACTTATGAAAATATAATTTACAATAAGAAACAAATAGCAATAGATTTATTTGATAAATTAGATTCTTCCATAGTGACTATAAGTGAAAATATTATAAGAAATTATCTAGTAAAAAATGTTGTTTATAAATTAGACAATAGAATTGTTGAGATACAAATAAATCAAAATAATATATTAGTATCTTTTCATAGAATTGCTAAGCAATTTGATGATATGAATAAATTGATGGATCGTAAAGGATATGAAAATAACAGTATTTGTTATTCTTTAATTGTTGAAGATACTACTAGGTGTGATTATGCTATTAAAATAATTAAAGATATTTATAACTATTTTATTAATCCCAAAGAAACTTTAAGTGATAAGTTATTTAACATATTAAAATTTAAAATAACAACTATATCAGATAGCATTACTTTTCATAATACAAATAAAGGATTGATGTTTAAAGATAGAAGAAATTTTGTATTGCTCTCTAAAACTAACTATGGTGTTTATGTGAGAATTTTAAAAGTAGAAAATCAAGATAATATTTTAAATATTGTTACTCGTAAAAATTATGAGCCACTTTGTCTTTCGTATAAAGTTAAAGAAGAATCAGAAATAGATGTTATTTTACCTTATATCAATAGCAGTTATGATTTAAATAAAATAAACCCTTATGATTTAAAAGAAGAATTTTACAAATATTATTTAACAACATGATTTGACAACTTCTTTTAAAGGAGTTACCATTCAAGCAACTGGAGGGAATTTTATGAATATTTTTGATATAGATTATAATAAAAAAGAAAAAGATCTATTCAAATATCATTATACTTGCTTATTATCAGAACTGCTACTTTTAAATTATGAATTTTCTAATCATGAGTATAATGGTACTACTGGAAAAGATGTTTTTAATAAAATGAAAAAGAAAATAAAATTATCAGAAAAGGAAAAACAAAATATAATTGATAATGCTATTTCTTTAATTGAAATAAAATATAATAAAAAGTTATCTAACTTTGAAAAAATAGAATTTGAAAAATAATTCTATTTTTCATTAACAACTGTATAAATAAGTAAAAATTAATGGTATAATGGTAATAACAAATCTATTACATAAATAGTAATTTGTAGAGGAGATATTTATGGAAGATAAACAAGTATTATTTAATAATATAGATAAAGTTCACACTACCGAAATGGGTATTGATAGAATTAAGAAAAATCTTAAATTAGATACTGATGATGTTGTTGAGTATTGTAAGAATAAAGTTTTAGATAAAAATTGTAACATCTATAAACAGGGTAAAAATTGGTATTGTGAAATTGATAATATAAAAATAACAATCAATTCATATAGTTATACAATTATAACAGCACACAAATTAAAGAGGTAAAATAGATGGATTATCAAATAATAGAATTAGAAGAATTTAATGTAATAGGAATAAGGTATGAATTATCAAAATCATTAAGTAATAATGTAAAATTAGCACAAAACCATTGGAAAATATTTAATAGTAAATTAAGAAATAATAAGTTATATTTAGGAAGTAATTGGTGTAAATATGCTTTTATTGAAAAAATAGAAAATAAGATATTTTATTATATATCTATTCCTAAAAAAGATTTTGTACCAAATGATTTTACAGAAAAGATAATTTTGAAAAGTAAATATTTAAGGGTAGAACATATTGGTAATATGAATAAACTAAAAGATACTATCAATTATGTTTATAAAGAAATAATACCTAAAAATAATATTTTAGTAGAAAATAGGCAATTTGTTTATTTTGAAAAATATGATTATAAATTTCATTGGAATAGAGAAGATTCTGTTATTGAGATCTATATTCCGATTAAATAACAAATTACAATATGGAAGTGAGATGAGTTAATGAATATTCACTTTGGATTTTCATATATAGGTTTAATATTTTTACTAATGTTGATGTTACCAAATATTATATGGAGTAAAAATAAGCCTAAAGGCTATGATAAATATGTAAAAAATGAAAATAAAGTATTACTACTATTGGAGTGGCTTGGAGAAATGCTAGTAACCTGTCTGTCATTGATATTTAGTGATTTTAATATAAATAAAATATCAAACTGGTCTAGTATATTGTTAATTGCCTTTATTATAATGATTTTATACGAAATATATTGGATAAGATATTTTAAAAGTAATAAAACAATGAAAGATATGTATAGTAGCTTGTTAGGAATACCAGTTGCAGGAGCTACTTTGCCAGTAGTTGCATTTCTGTTACTAGGTATATATGGTAGAAATATATTTCTTATTATATCAACAATAGTATTAGGAATAGGACATATAGGAATACACTTAAATCATAAAAAAGAATTAGAATAAGAAATTACAATTTTATAGTTATTGATTTATAGTAATTTACCGAAAAGATTGTCAGTAATGACAGTCTTTTTTGTACGACAAGCAGTTATACAAATAGATTAGTTCAGTGCAACTAATCTATTTTTTATAAGAATTATAAACGAATTAAATGCAATTATTTTTTTATTATTTATTGACATTTAATTATAACTACTATATAATATAGTAGTATAGTTTGTAGTAGAAAGAAGGGCTTAAATATATGAAAAATTATGACAACTATTTTCTTCCTGTAGATAATATGGAAGAAGCAAAAAGATATTATGAGGAAATATTGGGGTTAAAAAAGAAATTTGATTTTTCTGATAAGGGAATGGTTGCTTATAATATTGGAAATGAAGAACCTGCAATAATTTTAAAAGACAAAAATAAATTTGAGAATTTAAAGCCTACAATATGGTTTGAAGTAGAAGATGTTGCAATCTTCTATAAAGAAATGTTGAATAATGGTATAAAATTTTTGAGTGAGCCTTTTAAAATTGGAACTGGTAATGCAGTCGAGTTTGAAGATCCATTTGGAAATAGACTTGGCGTTACAGATTATATTAAGTAAGAAGTAGAGATTATGTCAAATATAGATTTGGTATTATTAGGACTTATTAAACAAAAATCACAAAGTGCTTATGATATTAAAAAAAATATAGAATATCGTAATATACCAAGATGGGTAAGAATTAGTGAACAGTCTATTTATAAGAAAGTATTACAATTAGAATCAAAAGAATATATTGTTAGCCATAAAGAGAAAGAGGGAAATATGCCAGATAAAGCAGTATATACTATTACTGACAAAGGTAATGATTATTTTAATAGACTTATGAATGATATTTCAAATTATGATGTTAGTCTATATTTGGATTTTAATATTATTATTACGAATTTAGATTTAGTAGATGATGAACAAAAAAAGATTCTTGTTTCTAATATAAAATCAAAGATATTAGAATTAAAAGAATTGCTAAATGAAAGACAATCTCATAGACAACATATTCCTAATGTTGGAAAACAAATGTTCAAACAACAATTAGCATTAGTAGAAACATTAGAAAAGTGGATAATTGATTTTGAGAATAGTTTAAAAGGACAAAATTAGCAAATATTGATTTTAAGTTAAAAGATAAATTTGTAGGGAGGGAAATTACATGAAAATAATCAACATTGGTATTCTTGCTCATGTAGATGCAGGAAAGACGACTTTAACGGAAAGTCTGCTTTATACAAGTGGAGCGATTTTAGAATTAGGCAGTGTAGATAAGGGAACAACAAGGACAGATACTATGTTTTTAGAACGTCAGCGTGGAATCACAATTCAGGCAGCAGTTACTTCTTTTAATTGGAATGACTACAAAATCAATATTGTAGATACTCCTGGACATACAGATTTTATAACAGAAGTGTATCGTTCCTTATCTGTTCTTGATGGAGCTATTTTAGTAATTTCTGCTAAAGATGGTGTACAAGCACAAACAAGAATACTATTCCATGCACTTCAAAAAATGAATATACCAACAATTATTTTTATAAATAAAATAGATCAGTATGGAATTAACTTAAATAATATTTATCAAAATATCAAAGAAAAACTTTCAAATGATATTATTGTTATGCAAAATGTAACATTAACTCCAGAAATATCAATTAAAAATATCATTGATTTAGATGAATGGGATCCTGTAATTTCCAAAAATGATAAACTTTTAAAAAAATATATTGCAGGAGAAAAATTGACTATACAGGAATTAACGCAGGAAGAATATAGGTGTGTTAAAAAAGGTTCGTTGTTTCCTATATACCATGGAAGTGCTAAAAATAATATAGGAACTCAACAACTCATTGAAGCTATTTCAAATCTTTTTTGTCCTGAAATGAATAAGAATTATTCAGAACTATGTGGAAGAGTTTTTAAAATTGAATATACAGACCATAAGCAAAGATTAGTTTATTTGCGTCTTTACAGTGGAACATTACACTTACGAGATACAATTGTATTGTCAGAAAAAAAGAAAGTGAAACTTACAGAAATATATATTCCTTCAAATGGAGAAATGATACAGACAGAAATAGTTTGTTCTGGAGATATTTTTATAATACCTAACAATACATTAAGATTGAACGATATTATAGGAAATGAAAAGATTTTGCCATGCAATGTATGGAATGACAAGCCTGTACCAATGCTACGAACAAGAATTGAACCGATAAAAATAGAAGAGAGAGAAAAATTATTGGATGCTCTTACAGAAATTGCAGATACTGATCCTCTTTTACGTTATTGTGTTGATACGATAACACATGAAATCGTCATTTCTTTTTTAGGAACAGTGCAGTTAGAAGTTATCTGTTCTCTGTTGATTGAAAAATATCACATAAACATAAGAATCGAAGATCCAACCGTAATTTATTTGGAAAAGCCATTACAAAAGGCAGATTATACTATTCATATTGAAGTACCACCAAATCCATTTTGGGCATCAATTGGATTATCAATAACTCCACTTCCAATTGGCAGTGGAATACAGTACGAAAGCAAAGTTTCACTCGGTTATTTAAATCAAAGTTTCCAAAATGCAGTAAGAGAAGGTATTAATTATGGACTGGAGCAAGGTTTGTATGGCTGGGAAGTAACAGATTGTAAAATATGTTTTGAATATGGTGTTTATTATAGCCCTGTTAGTACTCCCTCGGATTTTCGTTTTCTTGCCCCAATTGTACTTGAACAAACATTGAAAAAAGCGGGAACGCAATTATTAGAGCCATATCTTTCGTTTATACTTTTTACACCACAGGGATACCTTTCTCGTGCATATAATGATGCACAAAAACATTGTGCAATAATTGAAACTAGTCAATCAAAAAATGATGAAATTATTTTTACAGGACATATTCCTGTACGTTGTATTAATGAATATCGTAATACTTTAACTCTATATACAAATGGGCAAGCAGTTTTTTTGACAGAATTAAAAGATTATCAAATTGCTACTTGTGAACCAGTTATTCAATCACGTAGACCAAATAATCGAATAGATAAAGTACGCCATATGTTTAATAAAAAAGAAAATTAAGTTACTATTCGCTAAATTACAATTAATCGAGCAGATTATCAATTATGATAGTCTGTTTTTTTATACGAAAAATTAAATAAAGGAGGAATGTTTATAAATAAAATTGGAAATTTATTAAAACAAGAAAGAATAAGAAGAAAAATGTCTTTAAGAACATTATCAGAACTTTCTAATATTTCTATCTCTACTCTTAGTAAAATAGAAAATGATAAAATTAGAAATGTAAGTAGTGTTTTTTTATTTAGATTATGTAAAATTTTAAAAATAGATTATGAATATTTGACTAGGCAAAGATGGGATATACTTCCCACCTTTTTATATGAAAGGAAGCCCAGTTAATGAAAGTAAATAAAATATATAATGAAGATTGTCTAGTAGGTCTTAAAAAAATACCAGATAACTCTATTGATCTGGTATTAATCGATCCACCTTATGATATTTGTACTACTGGTGGTAAAAAAGGAAATGATAAATTATCACATGATATTATGAAATTAGAAAAAGAACTAATTGATAATAATTTAGTTAGTAGTTTTGATATTAAGGTTTTAGATGAACTTATTAGAGTTATGAAAGGAATTAATATTTATATTTGGTGTAATGCTAGACAAATACCTATGTATATAAAATATTTTAATCTACAACTTCAATGTAAGTTAGAAGTTGTTGTTTGGGGTAAAACGAATCCTATACCCCTTTTTAGTAATAAATATATGAATGATAAAGAATATTGTTTATATTTTAGAAAAGATGGTTACTGTAAGCCACAAAATTATGAAGATGCTAAAACAATATACATATCTCAAGCAAATGTTAAAGATAAAAAATTGTATGAGCATCCTACTATAAAACCTTTAGAATTAATTAGAAGATTAATTAGGAACAGTTCTAAAGAAAATGATATAGTTTTAGACTGCTTTTTAGGTAGTGGTACAACTGCAGTTGCTTGTATTTTAGAAAATAGAAAATATATAGGATTTGAAATAAATAAAAAATATTTTGATATTGCTAATAAAAGAATATCAGAAGTTAATAAGGATGGTGATTAAATGAATAAATATGAAGAAATAAAAAATAAACATCAAAAAAGAGTTAATGATTTTCCATTAGGTTTTGCTTTTAGTAATGAGCAATTTAAAAATATGATGGAAAAATGGGGATTAACAGAAAATGATACAGATAAAATAGTTTCTATTGATGGTGGTGGTTTTCTAAGAAAAACTGATATTGAAGAATATAATAAAATGTGGACTGAAATTAGAAAAGAACATAAAGATTTAATTGAGCAAGATAAAACTGGTGAGGGTTATATTAAAGATATGTTTACCTATGAACTTGAAAATCACGAATATTGTATTACCTATGATTTAGAAGATACTTTAGATGCTTTGGAACTTACTTATGATGAGGTTATGAATAGTCCTAATTTAAAGTATGGACTAGAACTTGCTAGAAAAGAAATTTTAGAAAAGGAAAATGAACAAGATTATGAGATTTAAAAAATATCTTTCTAAGTTTTTATGGTTTCATAAAAAGTTTTGGGGGCATAGATATGTGGTTATTGAAAATGAAAAAGTTATAAAGTATCTACTTATTTATCATAAAAGAATTTATGTGTTAAATAAGGAGGATTATGCATTATAACAATAATTTAGTGAGGGGCTTACTATGAGTTTGCCCCTTATTATTTTATTGTTAGTTTTAATTGTTTTTATTATTTGTTTTATTTATATAGAGCCAATAATATCAAAACATAAAATTAAAAACAATAATGAGTATGGATCTGCAAGATTTTCTACTGAATCAGAAATAAATAAGAATTTTGTAAAAGAAAAAATATCTAATATTCAAGATGTAGGTTTTCCAGTTTATTACGATAAAAATGTAAGCCATGTATGGTTTGATAAAGAAACACCCCATTATGTTTATCTGGGATCAAGTGGCTCTGGTAAAAGTGTTACTTGTGTTATAAATATGGTGAGTTTTATTGCCAATGCAAAAAAGCCACGAAGTGTATTTGTTACTGATCCTAAGGGTGAAATTTATCATACTACTTCTAAAATGTTAAAGACACATGGTTATAAAGTTTTAACAATAGATTTTAGACATCCAGAATTATCTAATCATATAAATATCTTAGAGCCAGTTATAAAAGAATATGAAAATTATATAAAGTATGAAAAACTAACTAATAATGCTAGTAATGAAAATGAAAAGTTAGAATATCAAAATAAATCTATCTCTAGTTATGCTGAAACAAATAGATTAATTACTTCTTTAGCATCTATGATTACCTATGATAAATCACAAGGTAAAGATCCATTCTGGAATAATAGTGCTAAAAACTTACTAGAGGGTTTAATTGGTTTCTTTTTAGAAGAATATAAGGATGGTAAGATTAGTCGTGAACAAATAACTATGACTTCTATTCGTAAGTTTCAAAACTCTACTATGGAAGAAAAAAATTCTAAGAAGTTTAAATTATATATAGAACAAAAACCTTATGGTACTAAATCAAAAGATAGTTTAATTCCTATTTTATCATCTAGTGAAAATACTTATAAATCTATTACTAGTGTTTTCTCTGAAAAGATGGCTATATTTGATGATGTCAATGTTGCCAATGTTACTAGTAGATCAGACTTTGATTTTGATATTTTAGGTAAGGAAAAGTCTGCTTTATTTGTTATAGTTCCAGATGAAGATAAAATTTACTATACACTAGTTACCATCATATTAGGTCTTTTATATAAAGAATTAGTAAAACTTGCTAATAGTAATGAAAATAAGAAATGTCCAGTAGAAATTGATTGGATTTGTGATGAATTTTCAAATTGTCCACCCTTAGTAGAACCAAGCATAGAATCTATAATTTCTGTGGCTCGTTCTCGTGGATTAAGGTATCACTTGTTTATTCAAAGTTTAAGTCAGTTAGATAATGTTTATGGTAAAGAAGTAGCCCAGATTATACTTGATAACTCTGGACTTGCTTATCTTAAAACTAATACTATGGATACTGCTGAAGCAATTAGTAAAAGATTAGGTAAAAAGACAATAGAATCTAACTCTATTAGTCAATCAGTTAGTTTAACTAACTATAATGGCAATAAATCTACTTCTTTAATTGCTCGTGATCTTTTAACACCAGATGAAGTTAAAAATCTTCATTACAAAACAATCATATTTCCTAATATTGGTTACCCAATTTTTAGGGATACTGTTATATATAAAAAATTATCTTGTTATTCTAGTGGTGAGTTAGAAAGAAAGATAACCCCACTAGTAGATTTAAGTAATACTTATTTCACAGTAGAAGATATTAAAACAAAGTATGATAGACTTTATAGAAATAGAAATGATAAGTCTATCTATAAAGAAGAATTATCAGAATATGATAAATTCAAAGAAGAAGAAAAAACAAAATTGAAAAACATAGTTGAAATGGTACAAGATCAACTTAAAGATAAAATTTCACTATTTGAATTTAAAGAAAATAATAATAGAACTTATGCTAGTTTTGAATTATCTAAGCCACTTAATACTAAAGAATTAACCTTTATTAAAGGTAAAATAAATAAAGAAGTATTCCATTTAGAAATAGATAATGGTAATAATACTAAATCTACTATTGAAATACATTTAAAGAATCCTTTAGAACAAGACTTAACTTTAGAGAAAGGAAAGAACGATAATGTCTAATTTTGACACATTGTTCTTTTTTTATCTCGCTTTCATAAAATTAAGTGAACATGGAGGTTTCTCTTATGTATGAAATTAACGATATAGAAGTTAAGTTTAGTACAAAGCACTTACCATTTGAATATAAGTGGTTAGAATTTAGACTTATTGTAAATAAAGAATTATATGATGAAAAAATTATAGATTTAAAAACTTTTAAAGCAATGGAACAATCAATATTATCAAGACTTACTAAAATTAAAAATGAATATAATAATGATTTGACAAACACTAGCAAAGGAGGTAACATTCAAGCAACCTAAGTTGTCTTGGATTTTAGGAACACAGAAAGGATTGTGGTATTATGGATGTTAAAAAAGCCAGAGAAGAATTAAGAAAAGGAAAAACAATTTATGATATGAATTTACGAGTTGGATACTATGCTCGTGTTTCTACTGATAAAGATGATCAATTAAATTCACTTGAAAATCAACAAAATTATTTTGAAGAAATGATTGCTGAAAATAAAAACTGGACTCTTATTCGTGGTTATATTGATGAGGGTATTTCTGGTACTGCAGTAAAACATAGAGATTCATTTCTAAAAATGATTGAAGATGCTACTTTAGGAAAAATAGATTTAATATTAACTAAGGAAATATCTAGGTTTTCCAGAAACACAGTTGACAGTATTAAATATACAGAATATTTATTAAAAAATGGTGTTATTGTTTATTTCCTATCAGATAACTTAAATACTATTCAAGAAGATGCTGAATTTAGATTAACTATTATGTCTAGTTTAGCCCAAGATGAAGTTAGAAAATTATCTGAAAGAGTTAAATTTGGTGTGAATCGTATGATTAAAGATGGTAAACTTATTGGTGGTAATCTAACTGGTTATTTTAAGAAAAATGGAAGATATGAAATAAATCCTAAAGAAGCACCTTTAATTGAATATTTATTTACTACTTATGCAAGTGGAAGTATAGGGCTTAAAAAAATTGGTGAAGAACTTGCTACTATGGGTTATCTAAATTCAAAAGGACAACCTTATTCTCAAACTTCTTTAGCAAAGTTTTTAACTAATCCTAGATATAAAGGTTACTATACTGCTAGACTTACAGAAGTTGAAGATTATAAAACACATAAAAAAAAGAAAGTTCCAAAAGAAAAACAAGTTATATATAAAGATGATAGAATCCCTGCCATTGTATCAGAAGAATTATGGGATAAGGCAAATCTTCTTCATGAAAAAAGAAAAAAATTACCATCTAGGCATGTATTGAATGCAGAAGAACACATAAAGAAATATAAATATTCATGTAAATTATACTGTAAGGATTGTGGTGCAGTCTTTATTAGAAATGGTGGCTCTAATCGTGCTAATAATCCAGTATGGGCTTGTAGAACTTATAAAGTTGATGGTGTATCTAAATGTGCATCCCCAAATATTAAAGAATCATATTTAGATAAAGTTTTTATTGATTTATTTACTAATTTTATTAAAAATAAGAAACAATATATAAAACTTGTTTTAAATGAATATAGAAATATAATAGAAAGTTATAGTAGTGATTTTGATGTTGAAGATGTAAATGGAAAAATTACTAATATTGAAAAGCAAAAAGATAAATTATTAGATTTAAGTATTAAAGGTATGATTGATGATTTTGAATTTAAAAAAAGAAATGATAAATTCAATATAGAATTATTTAATTTACAAAAACAACTTGATGATCATTCACAAAGTGATTTAGAAGAAGAAAGATTAAAAAAGAAATTAGAAACAATTGAAAATGCTCTAAATACTAAATTAGATATTAAAGAAAATTTAGCATATCTAATTAATTTACTAGTAGAAAAAGTAGAAGTTGAAAAAATAAATGGTGATAGAAAAAATATAAGATTAAAAGTATATTATGATTTTAATACCCCAGATATAGATATTGATATAGACATGAACGAAAATAACTCACTCCAAAGTTTGAGTTCTAAAAACCTTGCTTGTGCAAGGCATTCTTCTGTCTTAAAATGTTCCTGTGTGAACACCAAGCAACCCTGGCTTTGTAGAATTAGGACGAAGATTAGGAAAAGAAACATTATTTGATTATATAAATAAATTTGGATATGGTAAAAAAACAGGTATTGATTTAAATGGAGAAAGTTCAGGAATACTATTCAATTTAGATAAAGTAGGACCAGTAGAACTAGCTACTACTGCCTTTGGTCAAGGAGTTAGTGTTACCGCTATTCAACAAGTAGCAGCAGTATCCGCGGCAATTAATGGAGGTACATTATATAAGCCTTATATTGTTAAGAGAATTACTGAACATGAAACAGGCCAAATTATTAAAGAAATAGAACCTACTAAAGTAAGAGAAAATATTGTTACTAAAGAAACAAGTGAAAAAGTAAGAATGACACTTGAGTCAGTAGTATCATTAGGTACTGGTAGAAATGCCTATATAGATGGTTACCGAGTAGGAGGAAAGACAGGTACTGCTCAAAAGGTTAATAATGGTGTTTATATGCATGGTAATTATATAGTATCCTTTATTGGCTTTATGCCTGCTAATGATCCCAAAGTAGTAGTATATCTAGCCATAGATAATCCTAAGGGTGTAACCCAGTATGGAGGTACAGTTAGTGCTCCAATAGTAAAAAATATCCTAGAAGATGCTATATCAGCCTTAAATATTAAAAAACAAGAAGGTGGAACCGATAAAAAGTATCAATGGTATGACCAAAAATATTATACCGTAGAAGATGTTGTAGGCTTAACTAAAAAAGAAGCAGCTAGTAAACTAAAATCTTTTACTATAGAGTATAGTGGCAGTGGAGATAAAGTAATTAATCAGTCTCCAGAAGCAGGAAGTAGAATACCAGAATATTCTAGTATTAGATTATACTTAGGTTAATTTGCATTTTTATTACTTTTGTGCTATAATAGCGGCATCAAAAGAGGGGGGAATATTTATGCAAATAATTAATATGTCTAAGACTAAATTAAATAGTTTAGAACCACTTATATTACCAAAAAATGTAACTAGCACAGAGTGTGAATTATTTAAATATCCTTATTATGGTAAAGAAAAATTACTTAAGAAATTACATCGTACTGATGGAATAATATTTGCTAATAAATTATATACAATAGAAGCATTAAATGCTAATAAAGATAGTATGCCTAGTAATTTTGTATTACCCGAATCTTTAGTATCTATTAATAAAAAAATAGAAGCTTTCACTATGAAGTATATAAAAGGAATAAACTTAAGTGTTATATTAAATAATCCTGATATTACTTATGAAGAGAAGATTCATTATCTAAAGAGTATTGGTAGAATACTAGAACAGATGCAAAATATTCGTAAATATACTAATTTAAATAACTTCTACCTAGGAGATATTCATGAAGATAACTTTTTAGTAGAAAGAGATAAACAAGAAATATATATAGTAGACTTAGATAGTTGTAAAATAGCGGGTAATAAATCATTTCCTGGTAGATATTTAACTAATTCTTCATTAATTAAATATAATAACACTAAGTATCAAACATTATCACAGACTGATGATTTAGCAGATTATAAGATTGATGAAAATACTGATATATATTGTTATATAATTATGATATTAAATTATTTATATGATGGCAGAGTAGATAGATTATCACTAGATAAGTTTTATGATTTTATAAATTATCTAGAAGATATTAAAGTAAATATAGAGTTAATAGAGTGTTTTAATAAGATAGTAGTAGGAGGAAACAATATTAATCCTTGTAATTATCTTGATACATTAACTCCTAAACAAGTAGCGGGTGCTAGAAGACTATATAAAAAGAAGTAAATATCTTTACACTACTAATGTAAAATAAAGTAAAAAGATATATTTATTTAAATATATATATGATATAATATATCTAGAAGAGGAGTGGGATAATGTTAACATTAACTAAATCATTATTTGCCTTAATGTTGGGCTTTATAGGAGCTACAATATTCGGATTAATCATTATACCATTTTTAAAAAAGTTAAAAGCAGGACAAAATATCAATATATATGTAGAAGCTCATAGGAATAAAGCAGGAACACCTACTATGGGAGGATTAATCTTTATAATTCCTACATTTGCTATAACATTATTTCTATTATTAACTGGTAAGATAGAATATTCAGTAAACTTAGTTATAGTATTATTTGTATTCTTGTCATATGGATTAATAGGATTCTTAGATGATTTTATAAGTTTAAGAAGAAAGACAAATAAAGGACTTACACAATTTCAAAAGATATTACTTCAGTTAATAGTAGCTTTAGTATTCTATGTATTATTTAGACAATATACAGCGGGAGATTCTTATTTAAGAATATCAGCTTTAGGTATTGATTGGAACTTAGGTTGGTTCTATGGAGTATTCATCTTATTCTTATTAGTAGGATCTTCTAATGCTGTTAACTTAACTGATGGATTAGATGGTTTAGCAGGAGGGTTATCTGCAATTGCTTTCTTAGCTTTTGGTTTAATTGCTATGGGTAGTTGGTGGATTGAAGGTAATAGCGATATGGGTATCTTTTGCTTTATACTAATGGGAAGTATTATGGGCTTTCTGGTATATAATTCAAATCCTGCTAAAGTATTTATGGGCGATACTGGTAGCTTAACACTTGGTGCTACAATGGCTACGATAGCTATCTTAACATCGCATGAATTATCACTAGCGGTAATAGGAGGAGTATTTGTAATAGAAACATTAACTGTTATTATTCAGATATCCTCAGTTGTATTATTAAAAAGAAGAGTATTTTTAATGACTCCTATCCATCATCATTTTGAAAGATTAGGATGGAGAGAGAATGATATAGTTAAATTATTCTGGATAGTAGGTTTTATATTAAGTTTATGTGCTTTAATATATGGAGTATGGTTATAATAAGATTACTGTATTTGGTAATCTTTTTTGTGCCCCTTCATCCTAAGGTATTCCGGGGTATTTTTGAGTCTTAGTCTCAAAAATAGATTTATTTAATAAAAATAGCAATAGACTTATTGAAAATAAAAATAGTTTATGATAAAATTAATACATAAAGTATGAAAGGAGGCCCTACCTATGAAAGTATTAGATATAGTTAACAACAAGTTAATTTTCGGGGGGGGGGTGTAATTTAAGTATAAATAATAATATTAATAAAGACTATGAAGTAACTAGTAGTAATACTAGTCTTT